>ERZ857969.86-NODE-86-length-139638-cov-4.730290_pt1 | contig 139638 bp, 157 predicted proteins | sample MGYA00519864_ERZ857969 | MGnify/ENA primary metagenome ERZ857969 (study PRJEB31778, sample SAMEA3449382) | human gut metagenome | biome: human gut; feature: human-associated habitat; material: faeces | place: United Kingdom | collected 2010/2012 ...
ATATTTTTGTTGCCCATATTCTAAATTCAGTTGCTTTTTTAGAATTAATTCTATAACCCACAGCAATTATGGCATCTAAACTATAAATAGTCGTGTTATATTTTTTTCCATCATCGGCAGTTAGCGAGCATTTCTCGGTAACTGAGTTTTTATCTAACTCTTTATCTTCAAATATATGCTTCAAGTGTAAACTTATATTATCTGTAGAGCATTCAAAAACTTTTGACATTCCTTTTTGTGATAACCATAAAGTTTCATCTTTATAAATAGCATCTACGACGATATCACCATTACTATCTTTATATATAATTAATTTATTATCTTCCATCAATATTCTCCTTTCCTCTAGTTTTTCATAATTTCTACACTTATCAATTTATATTGGCTTAGTTATTCATTATTTTCATATTCTTTTAAATGTTTTGTCATTGCTAAATTACCAAACTTAAATCCTAATTATTTCTTTTTGACAACTTGTTGTGTTCAACAAGTTGTTCGTCTATATTAAAACCAGAATTTTTACAAGCCTCTTTTGCTTTATTTAAAACCTTCAAGAAATTTCTCCAGTCTTTATATTCTAAAACTTTTGAAAGTTCTCTAGCATACCAATATTCATTTCCATATTCATCTATATATTTAATATTCTCAAAAATATTGTTAGTATGTTTATCTTCAATTTTTTTTCATTATAGCCTCCTTCTTTATCATTTTATATAAAAATTTTCCATAAGTTGTTATTTTCATTTTAGAAACAACTGCATTTTTATCTAATTTTTTTCTTCAAAAATATTTTTTAAATGTTTCCTTACCCATCAGTATATTTATTAATTATTAACTGTCTCCTTTACAAAAAGTTATTATATCATTTTTTTGTTATATATAATAGCTATTTTGTTTATTTTTAATATTTTCTTTACACTAATTTTGGTTAACATTTTTATTCATATATCCATTTTTCTTTTTTAATGTAGTTATCATAACATATGATTAGCACTATTGCAAGTTATTTGCTAAAAATTTCATATTTTTTCTAAAAAAAAATTCTCATCAAAAATTTATCTGAGAATTTTCAAATTGTACTTTGGAAATATATGTTTCATTAAATTTTAAAAATATTTTATCTTCATTTATACTTAAAAATTACATAAAATCTGAAAACAAATCATTATGAATTTAAACCATATATTTTTAAAATATCTATTTTATTTATAGTATCAAAATTTTGTAATAAATATTTTTTTACATATTTATTTTCTTGCCATAACGGAAAATTATCATTAATGTACTTTGTACATTTTTTTATATCTTCACTATTAAAATTGGATGTTCTCATTAATCTGTTTGTAGTTCCAAATAGTACATGACTTATCGTTGCAAATTCAATTTTTTCTTTAAATTCTTCAAATTTTTTTCTTTTTTTCGCAAAATCAATTATAGAACTCATTGCTATTAGTGTATCAAGTTGATTTTGAGTATTAGATTGTAGCGATGAATCACTATGAACTACATAAGTATATAAAGCTTCATCAACATATGAAACTGAATTATTTATCAATATGACTTTAAAAATAAATTCTAAGTCTTCTGCAATTTTTAAGTTTGAAAAATAAATATTGTTATCTACAATTACTGATTTATTAAATAGTCTAATATCGACGGATGGACTTTGTAGCAAATCTAATTCTTCTTTTGTTCTTTGTGTATTATTTCTAATCCCATTTACCTCTTTAAATCCTTTTAACATGCATGAAAAACTATTATCTTCATTAATATTTCTATGTAAGACTTCAAGACAATTTTTTTCTATGTAATCATCACTATCTAGAAAGTATAAGTATTTACCTTGGGATTTAGATATTCCTAAATTTCTAGTATAACCTACTCCTTCATTTTTAGTATTTTTGTAATATTTAATTCTTTTATCTAACTCTTTATATTTTAAAATAATACTTTCAACATTATCTATAGAATAATCATTTATAATTATTATTTCTATGTTATTATAAGTTTGCTCTATAACCGACTTTATGCATCTTTCAAAATAATTTTCATTATTATATACAGGTATTATTACACTAATTAAATCTTTTTCCATATACCCTCCTTAAACTAATTAAAATTTTTTAAGAATTCTTCTAGATCATTTTCATTATTAAATATTTCTTCAAAAATATTGTATAAAGAATCTGTTGCATCAAATTCTCCGATAGCATAACATTTTTTGTTCATTCCATATGCTACACCTGCTTCTATGTGTCCTGACTTTCCAGCAGGTAGAACAAGTAAGAAATTTTCAGAATTTTTTTCTGCTTCCATATCGCTTTTAAAAACATTTAAAACTGTTTTACTTTTTAAGCCTAGACTTTCAAACTCTTGTTGTTTATCTAAAGCGTTCATATTTGTTCCATATGAGTTATAAGAATCTTCCTTTAAGAAACAATAATATATAATTTTATACTTATCAAACAAATCACAAATCTTTAATATATTATCTTTATTTCTAGCTCTTCCGGCGATAAAAAATTTATATTTCATCTATATTAATACCTCTTTCTTTGAAACTATTATTAATCTTTTCCATATCTCGATATTTACCCGTAGTTATTTCTGTTTTGTAATCATCAAACTCAATGTTATCTATATTACTTTTTATTTCTTTATCTTTATCATATGGTATACTTACAAGTTCAAAAGAAATTGAATCTTTATCATTCGTAGAATTTAGGTTACCATTTATAATTAAATAATTTGCTAATGTCGTGAAGCTATCATTACCATCTTTTTCATCATTTCTAATTTCATTTATCGCATCAGCGTATTTTTCTTCATAGTCAACTAAATTTATAACGTATTTCATCTTTTACCTCTTTATTAATTCAATTAATTTATCATATAATTCTTCTTTTAGTAATTTACTTCCTAAATCATAAGCATCTTTAACATTCATTTCATATCCAACTTTTTCTTCATCTAAAGCCTTTTCTTTTATTATATCCCAGTTGATATGGGGATATTTATTTTTAGTTTCATCACTTATCTTTGATAAACACTCACCAATTTTTATAACTCTATTTATAATTTTATTAAATTCGTTTGTATCATTATAGAAAAAAGTTTTATCTTTATCTTTGGTTATTAAATCTAACTCGTTAATATACTTAATTACATTTTTTATTATTAATTCGTCTTTATTCATTTTTTTACTCTCCTTTAGCATTGCTCCATTCATGCATTATATAATTTACATTTTCATTTTCTTTATAAAAATTATATATTGGAATAAATTTTTCTTTAATATGTAAATTTAGAGAAGGAATATTTTTCTCATCGATGGCAGCATATATTGTATAATCATTAAATTTTGTTTTTATATAATCATATATTTTGGAAGCTACTCCTTCTTTTAAATGATTTTTAGAAGTTATCATTTCCCACATATAAATAGTTTTTTTAGGCATATTTTCTATATAATTAGGATATTTTTCAAGTTCACAAAAATCTTTTTCAAAATATAATACTGCATAACCACACACATCGGTATCTGTTTTACATACTACTTTTAACATATTGTTATCTTTTATTGATCTTAAATTGCAATTATTACCTATGTATCCTCTGTTATTTTCAAGCCAAATTTTTCTTATTTGTTCTAAACATTCATTTTCTACGATATACATATTTTTTACCTCTTTCATATAGTCTTATTATATCATGTTAGAAGGGGAAAAAAAAGAGTGTTTAATCACCCTTAATTACAAGTATACATATTTCCTTTGGCATAATCAGATTTAATACTTTCTAAAGTCATCTTACTAACCATATCTTTATTATAATCACTATTTATGTCTGCGACTTTAGTCATTATAATAGAATTATTGGTAGTTGTAATTTCACAACTTTTAAAGCCATATTCTTCATATTCTCCACAACTATAAGAAGATTTTTCTTTATCCATATTGTAACCATCAACCACATATTCATAAGTATGAATTTCATAAAAACCTAATAATTTGCTTCCATCTTTGGTAAAATCATAAATCTTACTAATTTTTTCATTGATAACAACTGGACTATTTTCTCTTTCTTTCATTTGTTCTTGAGTAAATCTTCCAGCATTCTTATTATCTAAATCAAACTTTTTGATTTTTTCTACTCTTGAACACTCAAACTTATTTGTATAACTTATTCCTTCTGGCTTAGTTATATTTTCATTTGTTTCCTTTTTAGACTCACAACCTGCAAGTAAAAGAACAGCCCCTAAAAAAATTAAAACTTTCTTCATCTTGTTTCCTCCTTATCTTTTTTAATTATAACAAATTAAAAAGAATAAAACAATTACTTTCTTATTAATTTTAAAACCATTACTGGACCTTCTAATTCTAATTCATTATTTCTTTTAGCTCTGGCACAATGTAATAAAAGTTCTAAACTTCTATAGTTAACATTTAATTTTAATTGTAACATTTTTATAGCTAAATCTTTGATTTCTTCATCTAATTCTTGAGGATATTCTCCATCATTCATATATTTTTCAATTAATGCAGTCGCTTTATTTATTTTTTCATTTCCTTCATTATTAGATTTTAATTCTGTCATTTTTCTTTCATATAATTCTTTTTGTAATTTAAAAATAAATGTTTCATTATTTTCTATAGTTGTCATTAATTTATCAAGTTTACTATTTAATATTTCAGCCGTACTATCTATTTTATCAAGTTTTTGACTTATTTTTTTGTTACTTTTTGATATTTTCCTTAAAAGAAATAACAAAATAAGACTAGATACTAAAGCAAAACTAGGCATAAAAATTGCTATTCCAAGACTCAATAAACTCATAGCAATCGCTGATATACTGTTATTTTTTCTTTTTTGAGTTTCTACATTAAACCAAAAGGTTAAATCTTCGGCATTTGCTTGCATTTCTGTTAAATATTTATTTTTAAGTTCAAGATTAGTAGAAAATAATTTATCTAAATCTTCTAATGATAAATTGTTTTCTTCTGTAACTTGGTTAAATATTTCATTTATTCTTTTTTCAAAAAATTCTAATCTTTCAAAATTTATTCTTTCCATAATTTCCCCCGTCTTTCTAGCTAAAATTCTATTTCATAATCTTTTAAAGTACTCTTAACATTATTAATAAACTTTTTATCTTTCGTTGCTATTACTTTTTTCTTTAACTTCTTCATATTTAAATCATCTCTAACTGCACTTATTAATTCGGTTAGATAATAATCATCTCTTTTTTCAATAAAATAGTCTTCAATTAAAGAAAAATCCTTATTTTTTCTATTATAATTAAAAGCTAAACGCCATAACCATTCTCTTTCATCATTTTCAATTCCTACTTTTACTATTTTATCAAATTTCTCTTGACTTATTTGAGGTGGCATAGGAACACTTATATACTGAGCTATAAATTCCAATAATTCATAATCATTTAGTAAATCGCAATAGTAGTTAATTAAGTCGTTATCTGCAAGTAAAGTAAATAAACTTTCATAAAGTTTACCACCATCTTTAACTTTCTTTTTATCTTCTAATAAACCTTCTCTTATTTTTAGAAACTTTTCTTTTAATTTATTTTCTAAAGTATTATTCTGTAAAATCTTATCTATACCATTAACATATTTTTCATTGATTTCTAACCTATTTTTCTCAATTTCATCAACTTCATTTGGAATTTTATCTTTTATACTTTTGATATCATCAATAAGTTTTTTAATGGATGCTTTTTCCTCATCAGTAAAATTATTTAAATCTAATTCTTCTAGAGATTCTAAAAGTTCATCACTATTTATAAATCTATTAATATATTTATACATTAAACTAACTAAATCCATTATTGCACCGTGCCAATTTTAGTAAATGGAAATACTCTAAATACTATTTTACCTTTTATTTCATTTTCTTTAATTGGTCCGAAATATCTAGAGTCTTTACTAATTAATCTGTTATCTCCGAGAATAAAATATTCATCATCTTCTAAAGTGACTTTATCATAATCACTAGTTTCTCCATAAGCATATTCATCATCAATTACTTTATCATTGATATATATTTTACCTTTTTTAATTGCTACAGTTTCCCCAGGAAGACCAATTACTCTTTTAATTATTTTTTCATTATCTTTTTCTTCATCAAGAACAATTATATCAAGTCTATTTATACTACCTAATTTGTATAGTAATAAAATATCTCCATTTTTTAAAGTATTCTTCATACTATCACCATCAACTCTAACTGGAGTAATTATAAACGTTCTAATTAATACCACAACTAATACAATTACAATATATGGTATTATCTCTTTTATTATCTTCATATTTCTCCTTTAAACGAAAGAAAGGAAAGAATTAACTTCTTTCCTTAACTTTATATTCTTTACGCATTCCTTTGATAAAGTTAAGTTTTGCACGACGAACTTTACCTTTTTTGATTACAACAATTTTGTCAATTGTTGGGGCATTTACTGGGAATATTCTTTCTACACCAACAGTACCACTTTTTTTACGAACTGTAAAGGTTTCAGAAACTCCTCCACCTCTTTTAGCGATTACTAATCCTTCAAAAGATTGGATTCTTTCCTTTTTTCCTTCTTTTACCCAAACATCAACTCTAACTGTGTCCCCAACTCTAAATTCTGGAACATCTTTACGAATATGTTTTTCAGCAATTTTGTCAACTAAATTTGCCATCATATACCTCCTTATTTTATTACCTATAATCATATAAAATATTTATAGCGGATTATATACCTTTTTTGGGTCAACAATATATTATCATAAATTTCTAAACTATGCAAGCTAAAATAAACGAATTAGGTCTTGAATTGTTATATAAAACATTAAAAGTAGTAATAATATAAATCCAATTGTATGACATATATTTTCAAATTTAGCATTAACGGGTTTTCTTCTTATAGTTTCAACTATTAGGAAGAATACTCTACCACCATCAAATGCTGGGAATGGTAAGATATTAATAAATCCAACATTAATTGATAAGAATGAGACTAGATAAATCATATAATTTAAACCTAAAGCTACTCCATCATCTACAACTTTATACATTCCAACTGGTCCAGATAAAGCACTCGTAGAAATCTTGCCTGTTAAAAGGCCTCCAACTGTTAACCACATTGATTTAACAATACTACCAAATTTTTGAAAGGCGTATTCAATTGATGCAAAGAACCCTGTTGCTTTATAACTTTCTACTTCAATACCAAAGACTTGTTTTTCGTTGCCATCAGCATCTTTTTCAACTTTTGGAACTACTTTATAAGTATCCTTGCTTCCATCTTCATGTTTTACTTCAAATGTATAATAATCATTTTTATTTTTCATAACTAGTATTATTTGAGCAACATCCCAGGTTGATACTTTATGGTCATTAATAGCAATAATTGTATCTCCAACTTTAATTCCAGCTTCAGCCATTGGATAATTTTCTACTGCATTTTTAACCACTGGTTTTAGAGTTGTTCCACCCCAGATTAAGCTACTTATAAATAAAAGTACTATTGCTAAAATAAAATTATTTACGACCCCAGCAACTAAAATTATTAATCTTTGCCACCAAGGTTTATTGCACATATAATCTTCTTTTTTGATTTTTTCATCGGCATCTTCATAAACTTCACCAGCCATGGAAACAAAACCACCGATTGGAAAAGCTCTGATATTATAATCTATTTTATCTTTTCCTTTGTGAGTATGAATAATTGGTCCCATTCCAATTGAAAATTCATAAATATGAACCTTAAACTTTTTGGCCCAGATAAAATGTCCAAATTCATGAACTAAAATAATTATTCCTAAAATAAATATTAATATAAGTATTGATATAATCCACATAATTTAATCCTCCTTAAAACATAAGTAAAAATATATATGTAATAAAAACAAATATACTACTATCAAGTCTATCTAAAATACCACCGTGTCCTGGCATTATATTTGAATAATCTTTAATACCATTTTCTCTTTTAATTCTACTCATTATCAAATCTCCGATTTGACCTACAATTGATAAAACAATCGTAATAATAACAACCTTTAATGTAATACTACCAATTAAAAATCTATAAAGAATAATACCTGATACAGAACCTAAAACTAATCCACCGATAGAACCTTCCCAAGTTTTATTTGGACTAATACTTACACACATTTTAGTTTTGCCAAATTTTGAACCTATAAGGTAAGCAAAAATATCATTAACCATTGGTATTATTAGTAAGAATAAGAATGTATTTAGACTTCTTAATCTAATTGTTAAAAAGGCATTAAATACTAATCCTAAAAATAAAATTGCACCTAGTAAAAAGAAAGCATCTTTACTACTATATTCCTCTTCTTTATAAAATACTGTTGGTACAATCATAAATAAACTAATCATAGCTATTATTTGATAAGTAAATCCTTTATAAATTGAAGTTCCATCATTACATAGTATTAAAGTTAACAACGATATTAAACCTAAAAATACCATCATATTAGGAATTTTTCCATGAGATGCAGGTAAATCAATTATTTCTTTATACCCTAAAGCTGCAATTACACAAATTCCTAGAGTATAATATATTCCCCCTAAAGCTATTAAAGGGACTACTATTATTAATGCTACTATAGCACTTATTATTCTTGTTTTCATATATCCTCCGTTATTTAAATTATTTTTCTATATTAAATTATACCTAAAAATATTGTTAATGTAAACCATTTTAGCATATTATTTAACATGGATGATGTCGAAAAAAAACTAAAAAGATTAAAAAATGAAGATATAATTTGGATTATATATTTTTTTATTGTGGTTTTTGCACTTTATTCTAATAAATTAGACAGAGATTATTTATTAAAAAAAGATAAAGAAGCATATAAAAGAGAAAAAAGTATTAATATTATAATTTTCTTTGTAGCTTTCTTTATCTATTTGTATTTTTTACTTCTTTTAACTGAAGATATTGGTAGTATGGAAAAGAATTTTAATGATGAAAATTATAGGTCAACATTCATTCAACTTATTGCAGCGATTTTATTTTTAATCGGTGGTGCCATCTATTTAATTAATGAAATTGTAAGAAAAGATGATGCCTTAGATGTTGGTTTAATATAATTATCTGGTAAAATAACGATAAGCCTTATGTAATTCTAAATTTGTTTTAGTAATACTTGCAAGACTTGTTACGGTTACCACTTGATAACCATCAGCATAAAGATATGGTAATAAATACTCTATAGCATCAACACTAGACTCATGAATATCATGAAATAAAATTATACTTCCATCATTAGATTTTTCTAAAACATATTCTTTTAAATATTCTTTATTTTTATGTCTCCAATCTTCGGTATCAACATTCCATAATATAAATGTTGCATCAAGACTTTCTTTGATATTTTCATTAATACTTCCATATGGTGGTCTTATTAAATGAAAAGTATCACCAGTAATACTTTGTAAAACTTCATTACTTTTAGTAAATTCTTCTTTTATATCTTCTAATTTTTCTCTTTTAAAACTTTTATGATTATATGAGTGATACCCAATTTCCATTTTGTTATCATATACTTTTTTTACTTCATCTTTATATATAGATAATTTCTTACCTAACATAAAAAATGTAGCACGAGCTTTATTATCATTTAAAATATCCACTAACCTACTTGTGTAAGGTCCCGGTCCATCATCAAATGTTAATGCCACTATTTTTTTGTTTAAATCTATTTTATTACCATCTTCATTTTCATATGTTTTATCTAACTTAACTGTTATATCCATACATTCTTTTATTTCATTAAAATTAACATGTAAAGATAATTCTTCATTTATAAATGGTTCTATCAGATAATCATAATAATAAATTATTAACTCATTTTCTTTTACATAATAAGCATTAGTTTTATCATTTTTACTTAAGACATCTGCTATAAATTTGGGATATTTTAAATAAAGTAATTCTGTTACTTTATCCCAGAAGTCTACTATTTTTTCTGGTTTTATAATATTTTCAATACTTACTTCTTCTCCAGTTTTAAAATTAAATAACTTTGATATATATCTATCATCTTCTAAGCTAACTACATTTACATATTTATAATCTATTTCTCTTTCTTCTACTAAGTTACTTATACTTTTTACATAATCATTTATTATGTTATTTTTTTCATTTAAATTTGTAACAGGCACAGCATAAGAAAAGACTTTAAATGAAGAAAAGGCCATAGGTATTACTATGACGATTAAACTTAAGAATATTACACTTTTCTTTAATTTTAATTTTTTTCTTTTCTTCATTATGTTGCTCCTTATTAGATATTTTTTATATTTTTCTTTTTAAATACAATAAATGATGTTACAATCATAATAAAAAAATATACTAAACATACAATAATTGCATGTTTTATACTTGGTCCGTATGGATTTGTTCCCCCGAATAAATAATAATTAAATTCCCAGTTAGTTGTTACAAAATAATTTAAGAATTTAAATTTATCCATAGTTGCAAACATATTGACTATTTGTGAACCAATCACTCCAGCGAAAGTAATCACTATTGCAAGGGCTGTGTTACCAATAATTGTTGATACTGCAAAAGCTAGAGTTACAAGTAGTATTATTTGTGGAAGTGTTGCTGCAGTATATAATAATACATATTTAAATAAGCTCATTACTTCCAATGATTTTGTTGCTAAATTATATTCTACAACATGATGGCTTAGAGAACCAAAACCTAGGAATAAACCACCAATAAATATTTGCATTAAGTACGCAATAACTATAAAACAAAGAGTTGAAATAATTACAGTTATAAATTTAGCAAGTAAAATACTACTTCTTTTATAGGGAGTTATTAGCAATGATTTAATTGTTCCTTTGTTATATTCTTCACTTACTATAGCCCCAGCAATCATAACACCAAACACAAGGATTAGGAAGATATATTCACTATAAAAGTTAGTCATTAAATATCTTAAATCACTTGTATTATTAATATCCTCTTTATTTTCTAAAATATACCTACTTTTATAATACCCTTTTACAGCTTCTTCTAAGTCTGATTTAGTTGTTTTATTAGTAGTAGTTTCATAAGTTTTAACAGAACTTGCTGAATTTCTAACACTATTAATAGCATCATTTATATAATCATTTCCATAACTCACATTTTCTTTTAATCGATATTCATACATTTCTATTGCTACTTTAGTTACAAAAATATTATTTTCTAATTCTTTTTTGTCTTTATCACTTGCATATTTTAAACTTTCTTCCAAACTTTGTAAGTTTTCTTTTTCTTCAGCTAAATCTTTATTTACAAAGTATTTCCAATCATCTTTAGAAATTGCTTCTTTAGCTTCATTATAAACTTTAGTAATATTTTCATCTTGGTCATTATAATAATAATTTGATATTATATTATACATATCATCCATTACATAATATTGCCATGTTTTATCATCATACTTTGTGTATAATGCATTCATTTCTTCACTTATTTTGGCATCAATACCACTTGAATTAGTTTCATCAAAATAATTTTCAGTATAACTATAATAAATATTATTTTTACTCATTATAAATGATACTAAAACCATAAATAAAGCTGTTATAATTATAACAATATAAGTACTTTTCTTATGTAATATTTTAAATAATTCATTTTTTATTAATTTAAACATTTTTCTTACCTCCAGTCTTCTTTAAGAAAGCTTCTTCTAGAGTTAATTCTTGCATTTTTACTTCATAAACATCAATATTTTCTTTAACTAACTTTTTAACTATTTTAGCAATACTTTCTTTATCTCCATTAAAACTAAACTTAGTTTTACTTACTTCATATATACCTTCAAAATCTAGTTTTTCAGTAGAACTTACCGTAAAGACATATTTATTATCATTATTTTTAAATTCTTTTACTTCACTTGTTTCAATAATTGTACCATTATCTATTATGAGAACTTTATTACAGAAGCTTTCTAGTTCTGCTAAGTTATGACTAGATATTAAAATACCCATTCCTTCTTTAGCTAGTTTTTTTAAAAGATTTCTTAAATCTTTAATTCCTTCAGGGTCTAAACCATTAGTTGGTTCATCTAATATTAAGATGTTTGGTTTATTAATTAGAGCCCTGGCGATTCCTAGTCTTTGACGCATTCCTAAAGAATATTTGCTAACTTTATCATGAATTCTAGTTTCTAAATCAACAAGTTTAACAATATCTTTAATAGCTTCATCACTAATATTTTTGTACATATTTGCAGTTAGTTTTAAGTTATCCCAACCACTTAAGTACATGTAAGTATCAGGATTTTCAACAATTGCTCCGACTTTTTCAATGGCTTTAACAAAGTCCTTTTTAATATCAAAACTATTGATATTAACACTTCCTTTATCAATTCCTTGTAATCCTAATATTAGTTTTATGGTAGTTGTTTTACCACTTCCATTCGGACCAATAAAAGCTAATATGTCACCTTCATCAAGTTCAAATGAAACATTTTTTAGTATTTGTTTTTTTCCAAAACTTTTGCATAAGTCTTGACATTCCAATAATTTTTTCATGTTAATCTTTCCTTTCATCAATTATTCTACCATAAAAAAAAAGATATGTATATATACTTTACGTATACTTTACATATCTTTTATCTTTTAAAACTTTTTAAATAAACATCTTTTAATCTATCACTTGAAACATGAGTGTAAATTCCAGTTGTACTTAGATTGGCATGCCCTAAAAGTTCTTTCACAGTTTTAATATCTGCTCCATTATTAAGTAAATGTGTAGCAAAAGTATGTCTTAAAGTGTGCGGTGTAACATGAGTTTTAATAGATATGTGTTTCATAATATCTTTTACAATTAATTCAACTTCACTGATTGTTAATTTATCACCATTTTTATTTTCAAATAAATATTTATTACACTTTCTTTTACTTAAGTAACTCTTCATATAATTACTTGCATAATCTCCATAATATACAATACGTTCCTTACTTCCTTTACCCATTATTCTTATCGTATTATTGGTAAAATCTATATCTTTTATTTTAATATTTATTATTTCACTAACACGACAACCAGTTGAATAAAACATTTCTATTAGTAATCTTCTTTCTAATCCTTCAATACTTGATGTATCAATTGAATTAAGTAATTCTTCCATTTCATTATAATTTAAGTAGTTAGGTAATTTCTTTTCTAACTTAGGATTTTTAACATTTTTAAATATATTACTACTTACCATATTTTCATCAAGTAAATAATTATAAAATGTTCTTAATGTACTTATTCTTCTAGAAATAGTACTATTTTTTAACTTACAACTATCTAAATACTTTAAATAATCTCTTACATCTTCATTATTTATATTTAAATAATTCTTCTTACTTTTTTCTAAAAATCTAAAAAAATCAGTTAAATCTAACTGATAACTTTTTATAGTAAGTTCTGAATAATTAAGTTCATTTTTTAAGAAACTAAAGAATTTATCTACTTGTACCTCTTTCATTATTTCTATCCCCCATAACTTTTTTTAGTTCATCAAACTTTATTCTTAAATCTTCAAGTTCTCTTTCGGCTTGAATTTTATCTTGTCTTAACTCCATTACTTCTTGATGAAATGTATTTGGATTTTTCATCTTTTCATCGCAAAAGTTAATATCATGAACTAATTCAACTATTCTTATATTCATTTTATTTAGTTCATCAGCAATTAACATAGTAATATCAGCATCACTTAAAGGGTTCATTAAAGCAACTTCTTCATCTGTTAAGCCATCTGTTTCCTCTTTGTGTAACATTCTATATTCTTCTACTAGTATCCCTTGATATTCTTTCTTTTTTGCTTCAAAATCCATTACTCCTCCGCCTTTTCTATACGTATTAATCCATTTAATACTTTTTCTAAATTGCCATCTTGACTTTCTTTTAAATTTACATATGTTACTTTGGCATCCCACTTTTCTGTTATTTCATTAGTTGTAGATATTTCTCTACTTTTAGTAATGTAATATCTTCCTAGCCCTTCAGTTATATCAAAACCACTTATTTTATTGTTTTTACCATCTTTAATTGTGACATATTTTAAACCTTCAATTTCTTTTACTTCATTTCCATCTGGGGCATATACATTTAGTAAAAGTTCTGGGGTTTTACTAGCAGTTGAATATGTTAAACTATTATCACTTATTTCTAAGTATAAATTGTATTTTAACTTAGATACTTCTGTACCATTTTCTCTTTTTAAAAATACACTTGCATATGTTTCACCGGTTAAGTTATCCATACCTTCAGTAAAGTTTTCTGGGGTTGGATTAATAAATATCGGTGAACCAATATCAAACATAATGTAATTTAATGTTGCTGCTTCAACATCAACTTTTGGAGAAATTCTTGATACTTTTATATAGGTAAAATGAGCATAAGTTGCTCCGATTACCAGCACAGTTAGCGCTATAACGTAAATAATTAATATAATATTTGTAGCTTTTTTGCTCACTCTTATCACCTTTCTTATTATTTCTAATTTTCTAATTTATACGAATTGGATTTGATTGAGTTCCATCACCTGAAACATAGGTTACTGATGAATTAAGGTTGAAGGTTGGGCGGACACCATTCGTGGCATTGTTTACAAGGTAGCTAAGCACATACCCACTATACACAATGAACGCAGAACCAGTAGTGTCGGAATCGCGGGAAATTGTATATTCATCATGTCCTAAATATAACCAATTTTTTGATGTATTACTATTATAAGAATTTAATTTTGTTGTCCATCCGCTTTGGTCTGCTGCAAATCCATAATCACTTACATACATTAAACCTATTTTTGCATCATATGTAGTTGTTGATGCACTACTTCCTACTTCATATTGATATGCTGTTTTTGGTACTACACCATTTATATTTGCAGTTTTTCCTCCACCAACTTTCCATGTTGTTGTTGCTATTTTGTCTGCTAATGTTCCAAGACTTGTCAAATACGTTCCATTTAGGTATGTATTTAAACTTGAACTTGACCATGTATTGTCTTTTGATATCTGCCATCTTTGGTCACCAACTGATTTTGCTCTTATTACTTTTGTTTTGTCTCCAAATACCCCTATTATTCTAAATAAATTTGCATCTGGACATGTTGCTACATCTGAGCCTAAGCAAATATAATTATTTACACTATCACTTGCTCCTGCATATCTGTAGCTATTATCTCCTGCTCCGTTTGCTAAAGAAGATTCATGATAATAGATACCATTATCCCCTTGTGTTCCTGTATATTGTGATATGACATAATCTGCCAATAAAGTTATTTTTTCTTTTTGTATTAATACTTTACCACTAAATGTGTTACCGGCATTTTTTGATTGGTCTGCATTGTAATTTATAAATGTTACACTTATATTCCAATTTTCTGTTTTTGTACTTGTTGTTGTTATTTCTCTATTACTAAAAAGTTCTATTAATCCTGTTTTATTTGTGATATCATAACCTGATATAGAGTTTCTTTTGCCATCAGTTACAGTTTTATAAGTTAGTGATGTAATGTTAGTTACAGGATTTGTTCCATCAGTTATGGTAAGTAATATTTCTGGTGTATTTTCGTTTTGAGTATATGTAAAAGTATTTTCAGAAATATTTAAATACATATAATAATGTTCTGTTGCTGTGTTTGTTTTATTATTGGCAGTAAGAATAGCTTTTGCAAATGTACTTCCTGTTTGGTTTCCTTTTCCACTTGCAAAGTTTTCTTGATTTAATGAAAAACTTATTGGGTTTCCGGTTTCAAAAGAAAAAACATCTACAGTATAAGTTTTAACTGTTGCAGAAGTTTGAGCAGAAGTATTCCCTTGAGCTGCAAAATAAGCAAATGATGCCCCAATTACTAAAATAGCAAGGGTAACTATGGCAATAATACTTAATATTATTTGTTTTTTATTTTGCATTGATACTCACCTTCTTACCTTAATTATAATTATATAATAAAATGGTATTTTATTCAATAAAAATTTTTATATTTTATAGCAATTCTTCTAACTTTTAAAATTTTGTTAGTTTAAAAAGTTCATAACTAAATCAATTATTACTTCTTTTTCTTTTGGATTTGACTGTGCAATAAGTAATGTTAAAGAAGCTAAAGTATTATTATCAATAGTTTGATTATTATCCTTATATAATATGTCATAAAAGCTTAAAAAGTAGATAAATAATGTTGCTGCTATTCTTTTATTTCCGTCTACAAAAACATGGTTTTTTACAATCATATATAGGAAATTAGCTGCTTTTTCTTCAACATTTTTATATACATCTACTCCATCAAATGTTTGATAAATATTACCAATGATTGCTTCTAAACCTTTATTCCTTTCAATAGCAAAAATATCACTTTCTTCATTAAATCTTAATTTATTAATTATCTTTATACAATCATCGTATTTTATTTGTTTTTCACTACTACTTCCTTTAGGTTTTTCTAAAGTTTTGTGGTCATAATCATCTAGTAGGTCTAAGGCTTTAGAATATTTTCCAATTACTTTTAAAATCTCTTTAGCATCACTATTTTCAAATTTTTCATCTACTCTATTAGCAATATCAATTAACTTAACAGTCTTTTCTAAATACTCTAATCTTCTTTGATTTATAGCATAACCTTTTAACATATAATCTTTTAAAATTTTATTTGCCCATTTTCTAAAAACAATACCATTTTGTGATTTAACACGATAACCAACACTAATTATCATATCTAAATTGTAATATTCTACTTGATAAGTTTTACCATCTTTTGCAGTTGTTGCAAATTTTGCAACAACTGACTTGTCCAATTCTTCATCTAACGCATTTTTAATATGTCTAGAAATAACAGATTTATCTCTACCAAAGAGTTTAGCCATTTGGTCTAAAGATAACCATACAGTTTCATCCTTCATATTTACTTCTAATTTAACATTTTGATTTTCAAATAAAATTATTTCATTTTTCATAAACACTTAACCTCCGAATTTTATTGTACCCCAAATTTTCTTTTTATTTTCATAATCATAAAACTAATTTTAGTATATCACAAATTTAGTATTTAGCAAAATTTAGTATTTAAAAACGTAGAAAGTTATTAACACTATCTACATTTTATTAACATAAACACTTTAATTATCATTTTTTGAAAATAAACATCCACAATAATCTTGACGATATAAGTTATAATTTTTAGAATATTCTATTGATTTTTTATAACCATCACCTTTTTTAAAATCACTAAATAAGTATTTTATATTATATTTATCTTGTAAAATACTCCCTAATATATTTATTTGTTTACTATTTTTATATGGACTTACTGTTAGGGTTGTTCCAAAATAATCATAGTTTAACTCTTTGGCTTTTTTGGCAGTTGCTTCAAGTCTTATTCTAAAACAAACTGGACATCTAGCTTGTCCTTCTTTTTCTTGTTCTAAACCCACTACACTATTTCTAAAAATATTATTATCATAATCACAATCTAAAAAATTAATATTTTCATGTTTAAATTCTTTTATAAATCTAATTTGTTCATTTTTTCTTTTTAAATATTCTTCGTATGGCTCAATATTTGGATTATAATAAAATACTGTTATATTAAAGTATGGTGCTAAAAAACTAAGCACTTGAGTAGAACATGGTCCACAACAACTATGAAGTAATAATTTTGGCTTATAATCTAATTCTTTTATTAATTTAATTAATTCATTCTGATAATTCATCTTTTGTTTCTTCCTTTTCTTTTATTAAATCAAATGGTTGAAATACAACTCCTTTACTTGTACTATCTAAATTTAATATTCCTTTTTTATTTTCATCTAATGTTGTATATATCTCTTCATATTTATTTAAATTATCCATATTTGCTAAGTTAATATATACATAATTACCATCATTCATTCTAAGTAAAAATCTATTTTTATCTATTACTTTTTCATTCTTTATATCGGGTGAATATTCTATTTCACTGACATGTTTTAAAATATCTATTTTAATATTACTTAATTTTTTTATTAAATTATCATAAATATCACTCGGTGTATAATTAATAAGTATAGGTATATTTAAAGTATTTTTTATATTATCTATTTTACTTCCATCTTCAAAAACATATACTTTTTCTAAAGCATTATAAAATAATACATTTTGTTCAGTTACTGTTATTAAAAGAGTTCCATTTAAATATTTGTTTATTTTAACACTCTTTATAGCTTTATTTTCTAAGATATTGTTTTTTACGTTTTTAGTATTTAAACTAAATATTTTATTATAACTTTTTATATTTCCATCATTAATTATATTGTTATCTGTAATAGTATTATTTCCTTTTATAACAATACTTTTTATAGGTAAATTAAAACAATAATAAAAAGCCATTATAAATAAATATAATGTTAGTAATATTACTAATAATGCTTTTTTATTTAGTTTCTTTTTTACCTTTTTTTCCATTATTTCACCACTTTACTATTATTTGTTCTAGTTCTAAATCAATATTCTTTTGGTTCTTTACTTCTTCTTTTACTTTATTTATTAAATCTTTTATATCTTTACTTGTGGCATTATTTTCATTAATAATAAAATTTGCATGTTTATTACTTACTTTTGCACCACCTACTGAAATATTTTTTAAGTTACATTCATCAATTAATTTACCTGCTGATAAGCCATTTGGATTTTTAAATACTGAACCTGCTGATGGATATTCTAAAGGTTGGCTATTTTTTCTTTTTTCTAAATTTTCTTTTATATTATCCCAGGCTTTTTTAGTATCTCCTTTTTCTAATTTGAATATGGCACCGATGATAATTATATTACTATTTTTAAATTCTGTATTACGATATTCATACTTAATATTTGTTTTATTTATAAGGGTCACTAAATTATTTTTTAATACTAAAACAGCTTTTAAATCATCAAATATTTCTGTACCATTTGCTCCGGCATTACCAATTATTGCTCCACCAAGTAAACCGGGAATACCATAAAGATTTGCAAAATTTATATAACCATTATCTAATGTTTTTTTAACAAATTCATTTAATGATAAGCCAGCACAAGCAAAAACAAATTGGTTTTTTATTAGAAATGTATTTAATTTATCAAGTTTAATAATAGCACCATCAAAATCTTCATCAGGGAGTAAAACATTCGAACCACCACCGAGAATATAATACTTAATATTTTTATTATTTAATTCATTTAAAACATTCATTAATTCTTCTAAATCATTTGGTTTAATTAAATATTTAGCACTGCCACCGATATGATACGTATTTAATTTTTTTAAATCAACATTTTCTTCATATTTCATTTTATTAATTCCTTTATCTCATCATAAATTATACTCGAAGATTCTTTAGTATTCAAGGCTTCTAAATTATTTTTAAATTCATTATATAATTTATCATTGTATACAAGTTCATTTACCATGACTTTAATAATATTATCATTTAAGTTTTTTTCTTCAATTAATTCAGCGACTTTTAAATTTACTAAATCTAAGGCATTATAATATTGATGATTATTTGCAACATATGGGCTTGGTATTAAAATACTTGGAACTTTTAAAGATAATATTTCTGATATAGTTGATGCTCCCGCTCTGGAAATAATTAAATATGCATCTTTCATTATACTTGCTAAGTTGTCATAATATGGTACAACTTTAACATTTTTAGAAAAATTAGCATCACGTATAAATTCTTCATAATAATTATTTCCTGTTATGTATAAAACTTTGTATGACTCATTATCAATACTACATAAAAAGGATTTGAACTTGTTGTTTAATGTCTCACTACCTAGAGAACCTGCAACTATAATAATTAATTTATCTGTTGGTTTAAAACCTAAAGTTACTTTTGATGTTTTTTTAATTGCTAAGGCATTTTCTCCACATGGATTACCAGTATAAACAACCTTTTTAGCATTTTTAAAATAACTTTCACTATTTTTAAATGATATACCCACTAAATCAACTAGTTTAGATAAATGAATATTTGATTTACCTGGGATACTGTTTTGTTCATGGATAAATGTTTTAATTCCTAACTTTTTGGCTGCTTTAATAACTGGATATGTTACATAACCTCCACAACCAATAACAACATCTGGCTTAAATTCTTCCATTATTTTTGTACATTTATTAATAGCTTTGTTAATTAAAAAGATGTTTTTAAAATCTCTAGCTATATTAGTTTTACTAAAACCATATATTTCTAATGCTTCATATCTAATATTCATTTTAGGTACAATATCTTTTTCCATTCTATTATGAGTACCAATATATAAAACTTCTAAATTACTTTCACGTTCTTGAAACTTTTTTATTATTGCTAAGGCTGGATAAATGTGACCACCAGTACCTCCAGCTGATACAATTATCTTCATTTATTAATCACCTACTACAATTATACACTAAAATTTATATTTTTTATTAACTTTTTTGCAATTTATTATCATCTATTATATATTTTACATCTTTTTTTAACTTAATTGTGCCATAAATTATTACTTCAATACCTCTTTTTGTAAAATTTTTAATTAATTTATCTGTTGTAATACCATCAAGTAAACATATAAAATCTAAATCATAATCACTTTTACTATTTAAAATATAATTTAATACACCATACTTATAATTGGAATTTAAATCTCTTAGTTCTAAAATAACATTATTATGAAAAGACATTATATAAAAGTTTCTTTTATATTTATTTAGTAATTTTAATAATTTTTTCTTATTTATATCTCTTTCTTTTATTTCTAAAAGTATTATTTTATCTGTTTCTATCTTAAGTAAATCTTCAAGTAAAGAAATATTTTTTAAATCTTTAAAATATGTATTTCTAACTAAAGCTCCATTATATAAAGAATTATGATAAATAATAAATTTATTATCAAGTGTTGTTCTTATGTCACACTCAATTCCAATATATTTGTTACTTTCTAAACCATTTTTTAAAGCTTCATAAGAATTATCTTTTACATCTTTACTCCATAATCCTCGATGTGCAATTAGTTTCATTAAAAAAACACCCTAGTTAATTATACTTGAGTGTTTAGTTTAAAATGCTATCATAACAGAAATATATATTAGTAATAAAACAACACTTATTACTGATATACCTGTTAAATTAATTTTTCTATCTTTCATGATATTAATTTTATCAAAAACTAAATTGGTTTTCAAGATATTTTAATCGATTTTGACATTTGGTTGTCATTAACCTTTTAATTTTGCGACATTTTTATATTTTTAAATTCTAACTTGTTACTAATTGCAAAATATTAATGCTTTTTACACCAAATCGAGAATTTTATTAATTTTTGTGTTATTTCTCCACTTTTTGCCATTTTGCTTCAAGTGTGATATTCTTTTTAATTGGTGTGTTAAAATCAAACTTTTCTCCATCCAAATACCATCCTAGAAATTCATATTCTTCATTTGTTGGAGCCGTTGGTTCACTAATAGTTTGTCCAACACGTACAGATACAGGAGCAACTCCAGCTCCAATCTTAGCAACAAATGAAACTGTCACATTTCTAAAATACGCTAAGTATAAAAATACTCCGATTGCTGCGCATGATGCAAATATTAAAATTAAACTAGTTTTATTTTTCATAATTATCTTCCCTTTCCTATTTCTTCTGTTAATTCCATTACATGTACTTTTTTTAATTCTAATTCTAAAATATATAATTTTTTAACATATTTTTCTAATATTTCTTTTTTTAATCCTTTTTCCCTTAAAGATAGGAGATACTCTTTTATACGATTTATTTCTGTATATGCCACCAAGACATCGTCACTAGTTGTATCATCATTAGAAACTAAAGCATAAATTATTTTTAATAATTTTTCATATTCTTTATTTAATTTATGTTCCCAGAGAGGATTTAACATTTCATTATCTAAGACTGTTACTTCAATACTTTCTTTATATCCTTTTTTAGGACTAAATTTGTAACTAGATTTTTCTTGATATAATAAAACTTCATGGTCTTTCTTAGTATTTTTTAAAATATAATTAGTCATTGTTATCCTCCATTAAGTCTGGTCTTAAAGCTTTGGTTTTTTCTATTCTAGAAGTGGCGCGATATTCATTTATCTTTTGGTGATTTCCACTCGTTAAGACATCTGGAACTTTTAAACCACGATATTCTGCAGGTTTAGTATAGGTAGGATAATCTAAGAGTGAATCATTAAATGATTCATCAAGAAGACTTTTATTAGTTATTACTCCAGGGATTAGTCTCGTAATAGAATCTGTTATAGCCATCGCTGGTATTTCTCCCCCCGTTAAAATATAATCTCCGATTGAAATAACTTCATCAACTCTAGTTTTGATTCTTTCATCATAACCTTCATAATGACCACAAATAATAATTAAATGTTTATGCTCTAATAATCTTTTAGCAACACTTTGCTTATATTTTGTTCCTTCTGGACTTAATAAAATTATGTAAGCATCACTCGTATCAATACTATCTAAACATTCAAATATTGGTTCACACCTTAAAATCATACCTGAACCTCCACCATATGGAGTATCATCAACTTGCTTGTTATTTAAAGGAGAATAATCCCTGAAATTAATTAAATTTATAGTTACTTTTTCTTTTTCTATGGCTCTTTTGATTATTGATGTGTTAATAAAGCCTTCAAACATCTCTGGAAATAGTGTTAAAATATCTATTTTCATATACCCTCCTTAAAAATTTAGTTCTTTAGCATTTTTAGTATATAATATTTTTTTATCTAAATCAAATCTTTTTACATAATTATCTATTAGTGGAATATAAAATTCTTTTGTTCCCTTTACTTTTATTAAAACATTTATGCCATTTACAACTTCAATTATTTTACCTAATTTTGTATCATCTTCATCTATTACTTCACTATTTATTAAATCTTTATAAAGGAACTCATCTTTTGAAAGATTTAAATCCAATCTTTTAATATAAATATTATAACCAACATATTTTAAAATATCATTTATATTATTTAAATTATCTATTTTAAGTAAAACATAATTTTTATGATAACGAATGCTACTGATAACATGTTCTATATTATTTATAAGAACTTTATTACCAACTTTATATGCTTTATCACAATATTCAAAATCACTGATTACTTTGAGTTCTCCTTTTATACCAAAAGTACTAACTGTTTTTCCTATATAAATCATTTCATTCATGGTATACCTCATACATTATGATACTTGCAGCAACTCCAGCATTTAGAGATTCACACGTATCCATCATCTTTATATTTATAAATTCATCACACATATTTTTAGTTTCATCTTTCATACCACTACCTTCATTACCAATCACAATAGCAATATTTTCTTTTTTTATATTTCTTACATCAAATCCCTTTTTTACATCTGTACCAATTACTTTATAACCAATATTTTTTAGAGTTGGAATTATTTCACTCAAATTTCTTCTTATAATATTTAAATTAAATATCATACCTTCGGTAGCTCGCACTACTTTAGGATTATAAAAATCTACACAATCATTACTTAAAATGATAGTATTTATATTAAATGCAGTGGCACTTCTTATGATTGTTCCTAAATTTCCTGGGTCTTGCAAATTATCTAATATTAAAACATTACCATTAATACTATCTTCAGGAATAAAATTAACTACCGCAATATTATAACTTATTGATTGTTGGTCACTTATTTTTTCCATTATTTCTTTAGTTACAAAATAATCAGCATTTTCATCTACACAACTTATAATATATTCAATTAAATTATTTTTTCTTGCTTCATTAATTAAATGGTCACCTTCTACAATAAACTTTCTTTCTTTATCACGTACCTTTTTAGTTTTTAAGGAAACCCAATACTTAACTAAATCATTATGCATACTTGTTATTTTCATCCTTTTAACCTCTTTCTTGCTTCTTTATAATTCGGATATGCAAGTCCCACTAGATGCCAAAAATTTTTACTGTGATTTGCTTCAAAAAAATGACATAATTCATGAATGATAACATAATCTAATAAGTCAATATCTTTTTTTAATAGTTCAGTATTTAAAGTAACTGTTTTCTTACTTGGATTACATACTCCCCATCTAGTTAGCATACTTCTAAACTTTAAAGTAAACTCTGGTAAATTAGAAAAACATTTTTTTGCAATTTCTACCTCAGATGTAAATACTCTTTGGACTTCAGTTTTGTAAAACAATTCTAAAGCTTTCATTGATGGAGCATAAACTGTATCACCATCAAATCTTATACCTATTTCTGTCTCTTTTATTTCTATAAAATATTTCTTTCCTAAGTATAAGAATAACTCATTGTCCTTAGAATTTTCATATGCCTTGTCATACATTTTTAAAATACTTTCTTCATTTTTTTCTATCATTTTTAAAATATTTTCTATTCCTAAATATATTGGACATGTTACATATATTTTTAAATCATTTTTAACTCTGAAGTAAATATTTTTATTATTTTTTCTAATTATTACAACTTCTATTTCTTTTCCATTACTTGCTTTGTATGTCATTTTTTAATATATCCCTTATTTCTTCTAGAGTTTTTAATTCAGCACTTTTAGCTGGTTCTGGCTTCTTTTCTTCCTTTTTATGAGTTACTTTATTAACAGCTTTTACCACAATAAATAAACAAAATGCCACAATTAAAAAGTCAATTATGCTTTGAATGAAAGCCCCATACATAATTTTTGTATCGCGAAAAGTTATGGAAAGGCTAGAAAAATCAACACCACCAACGATTAACCCTATTACGGGGGTAAATATATTATTAACTAAACTAGTTACAATTGATGAGAATGCTCCACCTACTATAACCCCAACTGCTAAATCTAAAACATTTCCTCTAGCAATAAACTTTTTAAATTCTTTTAACATACTACCACTTCCTTAAGGATATTATACAAAAAAAAGACAGATTAATCTATCCTTTTTAGTAAATTATCTTTGAATAATCATAAATTCAAATAAAAATAAGAATGTTGCCCCGATTTTCATTGGTATTTTATACTTGGTGCACTCTTTAATTGCTATTAATTTATCTGAGACCGATACTAACCATGTTTCTTTATACTTAGGAAACCTTAACGTTGCTGGAAACATATGATTATAAATTATATCTTCTTGCATTTTATTGATATTAAATTCTCTTTTAGCATTTTCTAAAGCTGTTTTTGGGTGACCTTTAAAACTAGAGTCTTCTCTATTATGAAAAAAATCATGAAGTAAAGCTGCTCTTGTTGTTTCTTTAATTGTATTTATTTTAAATAATTTACATAAATTAAATGTAAGTTTTGCAACACTTAAAGAATGGTCTAATCTAGAAATACCATGATGATATTCATATCTTAAAGATATAACTTCTTCATTTTTTAATATATCACTAATTAAATTGTTAAATTCAACTTGTTTTTTTATTTTCATATATACCACTTAATACATTATATTACTTAATATCTTTATCTTCAAGCATTTTTAGTATTTTCTTTTGATTTGCTTGTAAATCTTTCATTTGTTCGTGTAAAACTTCTAGTATAAGTTCGCTTTTTAAATCTGTTTTATAGTCATTTAAGCTTCTTAAACTATCCTTTTTAGCTGCTCTATTTTGACTCATCATAATAACTGGGGCTTGTAATGCTGCAATACATGATAAAATTAAATTAAGTAAAATAAATGGATATTCATCAAATTTCACAATCATAATAGTGTTTATAATCATCCATAAAATTAGGAATAAACAAAAAACAATAATAAAGCCCCATGAACCAGCTATTTCTGTTACTTTATCTGCAAGTTTATCTCCCATTGTTCTTCTTTCATCTTCTTCTTTATCAGAATCAATCGCTGTTGGATTATCAAGTAACATTTCAATTAATTCATCTTCATCTGTTACATCAAAATCTTTATTTAATAATTGTTTTACTAATTTTTCTTTTCTACTATTTTTCTCCATCATTAAGCCTCCATCTGTAATGTCCTAGAATTTCATTTTTAAATAAGCCATCATATTCATATGGTTGATACATATGTTGATGTAATATGTAATTTTCATTTTTACTATTAACTTTATCACTAACTATAGCAATATGATTATTATACACTACAATATCTCCAGGATTAAAATCACTATCATTTGGTAATTTTAACACATTTCTATCTAAATAAACTTTTATATTTCTAACCCTTCGAAAATCTATATTTTCATCACCAACATCTTCATCATATTCTTCTTTATTATTTTTGATATCTTCATCAATTAATGTTTTAAAATCATATCCAGCATTTTTTAACGCATACCAAATTATATCTGTACAAACACGATATTCATCAGTTGGATATCCTCCATCATAATATTTACTTTTATATTTTGGTTTTGTACTTATAAATTCTTTGGCACCATTTAATATGTCTGTATAATCATCTAAACCATCCGAATCATAATCTATATCACTTTTTATTACTTCTTCATATTTTGGTTTTATAAACTTATCTTTTACATCAGTTTTAAAAAATGCAATTATTCCGAGAAGAAGAATTAAAAATAAAACTAACATATTTCCAAATCTTAAAAAAAACTTCAAATTCTATCACCGTTTTCATTATAACACTTTATCTTTTATAAATAAAGATATAAAAGAAAAAAGCTTCCGATTTGGAAGTTTTTAATCACCGGATTCTGTTGGGAATTTTGTAGCTTTTCCATCTGTACATGTTGCTATAGCAGTATCAATTGTTGCTTTAACATAGTCTTTTACATTTGTAGGTTTAACATCTTCAGAAATTCCAGCATTTACAACCATTAAATTTCCATTACCCATAGTTATTGCATATTCGTATGTATTTGTAGTTGCATCTTTCTTATGTACATAGATAACACCACTATAATCACTACCACCAGTAAAATCTCCACTAGTTCTAAGTTGAGCAATTGTTACACATTTAGTTTCATTATTAATTGGGAATGTGTTTTTTGTTCCATTGATTGTAGCATCTAACCAATATGATGATGCTGCATCTAATGCCTCATTAGCTTCCATTGAGAAGACTTGTCTTCTTGCTTGGTTCATTCTTGGAATAACTGCCATTGATGCCATTAAGATTATAATAGCTAAAACTACGATAACTGCTAGTAATTCGATTAAAGTAAAACCACTTACATTTTTAATATCTTTTTTCATTAATAGACTCCTCTCTACTCTTAAATAATACTATAATTATGTTCTTTAGTCAATATAATATTAGAAATTTATATAAAATGTAAATTTTTCTTTATTTTAATTATGTGTATTTAAATTTACTTTAATACATTTAATACTGAACTTATTAAATCCATGTTATCCATAAGGCTTTCTAACTTATCTGTTGTTCTTTCTTTATATTTTTCTTTCATGTCAGAATTAAACTTTTTAAAATCGATTGTTCCTCGGTTTAAATACTTAAAATAATATGAGTTTTGTTTTAAAAGTTCAAAAGATTTAGGATTTTGACGAAATAAAATTTGTGTTTGTAGTTCCATTTAATCCTCAAAGAATTTATTTAAAGGTCGTGGAGAAACTGGTCCTTTAGTTAGATTTTCCGCAATATTTGAAGTAGGATTTTTCTTTGTTAAATCAGAGACAAAATCAATAGCTTTTTGGGCAGTGTTAATATGACTTTTAATAGAATCCACATTAACATTTTTAACCATATTAGTTATTTTAGAAATACTATCTTCTACTCCGCTTCTGTCCCTTAAAATATATTTGTTCCAGATAGATTCATCAGTACCATATAAATCATATAATTCATAAAATTTTTGCCATGTCATTTCACCATTTTGGACATACTTTATAAGTTCTGGTTTTGTTCTTACAAAATTTTTAAATTCTTCTTGTTTCATATAAATCACCAGTATAATTTTATGTTTTTTATTAAGATAAATGAACTATTTATAATTATTTTAAGAAATAAAACATATAGAGGTTTTAAAATGATAAAAATTGATGACAAAAAGATAATTGTTTCTTCTTTTGATGAGTTAAAAGAAGTTTTAGAAGAATATAACACATATAATTATATTTTTTTATGAATGATATTAGTATTACAGAAGATATATTTATTGGACTTAATGTTTTAACTATATTACTTTCATTTTCTCTTCCATCACTATCAGGATAATATATGCAAATGTAAAAAATATGAAAAGTTGTACTAATAATAATATAAATTAATATAGTTAAAGAAAATAAATAACTCTCAAATTCTTATTGATTTGAGAGTTTATTATTATATTTTAAAGTCATCTATAAATGCATCAAATGATAATTGTTCTTCTTTTTTAGTTGATTTTATTTCTTCAACTTCTTTTGGTTCTTCAGTTGTTGTTTTAGTTAAATCAACTAATTCTTTTTTCAAGGCAAATAAATCATAATTAAATTTAACTTGGCTTCCAGTTGATGCAATATCCATGATTGGAATATCACTATTTTTAAGTTCATGAATATCTGTATCTATTTTATAAAGGTTAACATCTTTTGTTTCAGTTAGATAAGCAAATAAGATTTTATAATCTTTTGTTTTAGCTTTTTTAAATAACATATTACCTTTTTTAGCCCTAGATATTGGAGTTATATCTGATAACTTTAATCTTTTAATAGTTTTGTAATTTGTATAAATATTTAAGTATTCTTCTTTGTTAATTGGACTTGCATAAATACAATAGTCATCTTTTAAATTTATACCTTTTACCCCACTTGCTTTAGAACCTACGACTGGGATTTCATTTGTATTAAATCTTAGGGCTAGACCATTATTTGTTACAAATAATACTTCTTCTTTAGAAATATCAGCATTGATTAATTCATCATTATCCTTTAACTTAATTGCTGTCATTGGTTTTGAATATCTTGTTACTTCAAAGTCCTTAAGGGCAACTTGTTTTGTTAAACCATTCTTAGTAAATAAAGTTACATTTTTGTTTTTATCTTTAAGTACTAAACTAGCAATTATTTTTTCTTGTTCTTTAATCATAATGGTATTACTTATATGTTTTCCTAAATCTTTCCATTTTGTTTCAGGAATTATATGAATTGGAACATATAAATAATTTCCTAAATTGGTAAATAACAATAATGAGTCTTTAGTTGATGCTAAGAATCTACCTGTTACAAAGTCTCCAGGTTTTAGAGTTGTTTCTTCATCAGATGTTTTGAAACTCTTTTGACTTACTCTTTTTACATAACCATCATTTGTTACTACCACGATGACTTTTTCATCTGGTATCATTTCTTTAGCATCTACTTTTATATCAACAATTTCATCTCTGATCTCAGTTTTACGAGGAACAGCATAATTTTTCTTAATTTCCCTTAGTTCTGATTTCATAACATTTTTTAGTTCTGTTTCATTATTTAATATTTTATTGCATTCCTCGATTAAATTTTTTAGTTTTTCACATTCTTCTTCTAGAACTACAATATCCGTATTTGTTAATCTATAAAGTTGTAATGTTACAATTGCCTCAGCTTGTTCTTCAGTAAATTTATATTTATTAACTAAATTAACTTTGGCATCACTTTTATTTTTACTAGCACGGATTAACGCTATTACTTCATCAAGAATTGATATAGCTTTTATTAAACCTGTTGCAATATTATAATTTTTGGTGTAATATGCTAAGTCAAATTCAGTTCTTTTAGTTATAACTTCGCGTTTGTGGGCTATGTAAGCATCTAAAATTTCTAAAATACCCAAAGTCTTCGGAGTTCTATTTACAATTGCTACACAGTTATAGTTATAAGATATTTGTAAATCAGTATTTTTAAGTAAATATTTCATGATAACATCTTTATTAGCATTAGCTTTTAAATCTATAGCAATTCTTATACCTGTTCTGTCTGTTTCATCACGGACCTCAGATATTCCTTCAACCTTTTTATCTATTCTAAGGCCTTCAATTTTAGCAACGCAAGCTTGTTTATTAACCTCGAAAGGTATTTCGGTAATGATTATTTGTTCTTTACCTTTTTCTTTAACAAATTCATATTTAGCTTGAACAATTATTCTGCCTCGACCTGTTTTAAAAGCATCAATTATTCCTTGTTTTCCGAATACTATACCACCGGTTGGAAAATCTGGACCTTTTACTATTTCTAAAATTGTATCTAAATAACAATTTGGTGAGTCAATTCTTTTGATAGTAGCATCAATTATTTCTCCGAGATTATGAGGAGGAATGTTTGTTGCGTATCCAGCTGAAATACCACTCGTTCCATTTACAAGCAAATTAGGAAATTTGGCAGGTAATACAGTTGGTTCTAGAAATCTATCATCAAAGTTTGGAGCCCATGAAACTGTTGATTTATCTAAATCTTTTAAAAGTTCACCACTTATTTTGGCTAATCTTGCTTCAGTATAACGGTATGCTGCAGGTCCATCACCATCCATTGAACCATTATTTCCATGGATATCTACGAGAATATGATTTTGTTTCCACCATTGTGACATACGCACCATTGCATCATAAACTGATGAGTCACCGTGAGGATGGAATTTTCCTAGAACATCACCAACAGTGGCAGCACATTTTATATAGCCTTTTTCTGCAGTATTTCCTGCTTTATACATAGCGTATAAAATTCTTCTTTGAACTGGTTTTAAGCCATCTCTGACATCTGGAATAGCTCTATCTTGAATAATTTCTTTGGCATAAGCTGCAAATCGTAAAGACATTATTTCTTCTAAGCTATAATCTTCAATTTTTTTTACTATATCCATTTAAACCTCCTTATTCTGCCCTATAACTATCTTCGAGTGTAAACTCAACATTTTCATTTATCCATTCCTTACGAGGTTCTACCTTATCCCCCATTAGAACTTGAACACGTTTTTCTGCTAGAGCTGCATCAGTAATTCTTACTCTAATTAAACTTCTTGTTTCAGGGTCCATTGTTGTTTCCCAAAGTTGGTCAGGGTTCATTTCCCCTAAACCTTTATATCTTTGAATACTATATTTTCCGGTATTGTTTAATTTTATTTCATTTAATTCATCATCACTATACGCATAAAATTTCTTCTTACCATAATCTAATTTATAAAGTGGTGGCATGGCAATATAAAGTTTACCATTTTCTATTAAACCACGCATGTATCTGTAAAAGAATGTAAGTAAAAGTATTTGAATATGGGCTCCATCAACATCGGCATCGGTCATAATTATTACTTTATCATAATTAGATTCAGAGGCATCAAATTCTTGACCAATTCCTGCTCCAATTGTATGAATTAATGTATTTATTTCTTCATTTTTTATAAGTTCATCTAAAGATGCTTTTTCACTATTTATAACTTTACCACGAAGAGGTAATATTGCTTGGAACTTTCTATCTCTTCCCCCTTTAGCAGAACCACCGGCAGAATCTCCTTCGACAATAAATAACTCATTTATTTTAGGATTTTTACTTTGAGCTGGTGCAAGTTTCATTGATAAATTCTTTTCAATTTTACTTTTATTTTTACCATTTCTAGCATCTTCTCTAGCTTTTCTAGCAGCTTCTCGTGCCACTTTACTTTTCATGGCTTTTTCTAGAATAGTTGATGCTACTTCTTTATTTTCTTCTAGAAAGAATTTTAAAGATTCATAAGTAATACTTTCTGTTACACTTCTTGCTTCTGGTGTGCCTAATTTTCCTTTAGTTTGACCTTCAAATTGTAATAATTCTTCTGGTATTTTTAAGCTTATAACTGCTGATAAGCCTTCACGAACATCTGAACCATCAAGGGTACCATCTTTAGCTTTAAAGATATTATTATTTTTAGCATAGTCATTAAATGCTTTAGTAATACCAGTTTTAAAACCCACTTCATGAGTTCCTCCATCAGAAGTTTTAACATTATTTACAAATGATAAAATATTTTCATTATATGTATCTGTATATTGCATTGCTACATCAACTTCAATTTTACTTTTTGTAAAGTGTTTTTACCTTCATTCATGTATTCGATAAAACTAGTTAAACCATTTTCATAATGAAATTTTGCTTGGTGTCCATCTTCTTCATCGATAACCTCGATTGTAAGGCCACTTAGTAAAAAGGCTGACTCTTGCATTCTTTCACAAATTGTTGTATATGAAAAATTACAATTTTTAAATATTGTATCATCCGGCAAAAATTTAACAATTGTTCCGGTTTTATTACTTTTACCTACGGTATGAAGTGGAGTTTTTACATGTCCCCCATTTTCAAATTCAATTGATGAAATAAGGCCATCACGATAAATAACTACTTGCATTTCTTTTGATAAGGCATTAACTACACTAGCCCCTACACCATGAAGACCTCCGGAAACTTTATAACCTGATTCAGTAAATTTACCACCGGCATGAAGTATTGTATAAATAACTTCTGGTGTACTTTTTCCAGATGCATGCATTCCAATTGGAACTCCACGTCCATTGTCCGCTACTGTTATACTTTTATCTTTATTTATAATTACTTTAATATAATTACCATATCCATTTATTACTTCATCTATTGCATTATCAACAATTTCCCAGACTAAATGATGCATACCTCTTTTATCAGTTGATCCAATATACATCCCTGGTCTTTTTCGAACTGCTTCTAGACCTTCAAGAATTTTAATCGATGACTCATCATAATTTGCCATATTCCTTATCACTTCCTAGACCATTATAACAGGAAATCAACAAAAAAATCAACTTTAATCTCGATTTTACTTAATTTTAAGAAAAAAAAGTTTAGATTTTTTTCATTATCTAAACATTAAAATGTTATCCAGAATCTCTGAATATAATTATTTGTTATCTCATCATAAAATTCTTTTTCAAAAATTCCACCATTTGCTTCAATTACTTTTCTAGATGCAATGTTATCTTTTAAACAAGTAATTAAGACTTTATTTACTTTATATTCATTTTTTAATTTTTCAAGTGCTAATTTTAAAGCTTCGGTTGCATAACCTTTATTTCTTTCTTCAAGCTTTATATAATATGCAATATGACCTAATCTAGAAAAGTAATTGTCATTTAAAGTATGCCTTATATCAATTGTTCCTACAACTTTTTCTTTTTCATTTAATATAAACTGTACGGTTGCAGGAACATCCCTACTTGAAATATTAATACCTTTACTACGATTTTCTAATCTAATTAACATATCTTCATATTTTTCATTTTCACGATATGCATTACCCATTTCAGATATATCACCATTTCTTAAAGCGCTTTTTACTAAATCATAATATTGTTCTTTTAATTCTAAATTTGGAAATACTAATTTCATTACAACCTCGCTCATAAATTTTGATTATATTTTATATTTAATTTTTTAAAATGTCAAGTTTTTTCCAATAAAAAAGGGACTTTTCAGCCCTTAGTTCTTCATTGATTTAAATACTCTGTTCCATACCTTATCAGTTGAATAGTTTAAGATACCATTTTTATATACTTTTAATCCTTTTTTAAGAAGAATGTATATAAATAAAACCATTATAATTATTGATATAAATATTTCAAATACTGATATTTCTCCGATTATATATAATGTTGGTGTTAAGAATGCTGATAAGAATGGGATGTAGGATAATACATGTATTAAAGTTGAACCACTAAACATTGATGCAGTGATTGATAAATAATAACCTACTACTGAGATAAGCATTACTGGTGATTGTAATTGATTAAAGTCTTCAATATTTACTGTCATTGATGCAAGTATTCCAGATAATACAGAATAAGCAAAGAATGATAAAAGCATTAATATTAAAGTTGTTGGTATAAAAATTAATAATTTGTCAGTTAGAATTGATAAATCTATGTTTCCTGCAATGCTACTTATAAAACTTAATGGAGATGTTCCTGTTAATAATTTATTTATAAGTAAGCCAACGCCTGCAAAAACTATTAGTAGTAGCCCTTGAGTAATAACAAATATATTGCTTGCTAAAACTTTAGAAAATAAATGCATTTTAGGACTAACATTTGATATTATAATTTCCATACTTCTAGTTGTTTTTTCTTCACAGATTTCTCCCCCGACCATTTGAACTAGGAATACTACTAGCATAAAGAATGGTAATATTATAGTTGGAAATACACTAGTCATAACAATATTCATATTTTCATCAATACTAGCATTATCACTAAGGATTGTTCTTTCTACTTTAGCTGGTGCAGAAATATTTGCGAGTATTTCAGGATTTACATTAGATTTAATCATACCTAAAGTAGATTTTGATGCATTAATGGCACTAGTTATTTCTTGATAAATGCCATTATCTATTGTTTCATTACTAATTATTTCACTAGTTAGAAATTCTCTGTCATTTTCATTTAAAATAACTATTATTTCAGAATTTTCTAAATCTTTTGTTAATTCATCTTTTGTTTTTGATGTTTGTTCTATTTTTATTAAGTTATCTTCATCTAAAGCATCTAAAGTTGTTTCAAAATAATTAAATGTATTAGAGTTATCTATAACATAAACTGTTAAGTTATCAGAAAAGTCTCCCCCGAAAAACTTAATTATAGAATTTATATTAATGATGCCAATAACTGCTAGAGCTAAAATTATATTAGTTATTAAAAACCATTTTGAACCAATCTTTTTCTTTAAGCTAACACGGGTTAAATACCAAAATTTCTTATTCATTTTTACCTCCGACATAATGGATAAATATTTCATTTAATGGAGCATCTGCTACAACATATTTAGAAATATTTGCATTTTTTATACAATCAAATACTTTTGGAGCGACATCAACATTTTCAATATGAACAACTATTTCATTGGCTTTTTTGTCAATACTTGTTACACCTTTTATTTTAGAAATATCACTTACTTTGATGTTTTCTCCTTTTATTAAAACATTTTTCTTGGCATAATTTTCTTTTATTTCATCAAGGCTACCATTTAAAATAGCTTTACCATGTACTAAAATAATTAGTTGTTCACAGAAGTCTTCGATATATTCCATTTGGTGTGATGAAAATATGATAGAGCATCCTTTTTGTTGTAATTCTTTGACAGCACTTTTTAATAAACCAACATTTATTGGATCAAGTCCAGTGAATGGTTCATCAAGTATAAGTAGTTTTGGTTCATTTATAACTGCAGATATAAACTGAATTTTTTGTTGATTTCCTTTTGATAGTTCTTTTATTTTTTTAAATTTATAATCTGTTATTTCAAATTTTTCTAACCAATAATCTAATTTTTTATCAATGTCTTTTTCATCCATGCCTTTTAAAACACCATAGTATTCAATCATTTCTTTAACAGTTAGTTTCGTAAGTAAGCTTCGTTCTTCAGTAACAAAACCTATCTTATCAGTTTCTTTGTAATCAATTTTCTTCCCATTTAAAGTAATTTTACCTTTATCTGGTTCAAGTAATCCCATTATCATTCTAAATGTTGTGGTTTTACCTGCACCATTTTCACCGAGTAGACCAAAGATTTCTCCATCTTTAACAGTAAAAGATAAGTCATCAACCGCTACTAGGCTTCCATATGTTTTTCTAACATTTTCTAACTTTAACATATTAACCTCATTTCTTAACAACATTATAATACAAAATGTCCGGAAAAAAAAGAGGTTTCCCTCTTTTAATAGAATGCTCCACCCCAGATTATAGCAAGTAAGATAAATAGTATTAAAACTATAAATGCATAGCTAGCTGTAAAATTGTTTCCTCCGGTATTGTCGCAATCTTTTTTACAACAACTCATTGTTTAACCTCCTTATATATTTAAAAATTTAAATGAAAGCCCCTACTATGATGATTAGAAGAATGAATAGTACTAAAATTATAGCAGCTCCAAGGCCATTTCCACAGTGACTCATAAAACTTTCCTCCTTTATTTTGTCTTTTCACTAGTATTTTATGGTATATTTTTTATTGTGTGAGGGCAAAAAATACTTAAAATCGTTGTAAATTAAGAAAATAATTGTTATAATACCTAAAGAGGAGAGATAAAAATGAAGAAAAAAATATTTGCGTTATGTGCAATAATGTTACTTGCTAGTGGTTGTGGCAAAGTACCAAAGTTAGACAATGGAAAGGAAGCTATCGTAAGTTTTAAAAATGGTGATAAAATTAGTGTAGATGATTTTTATAGTAAATTAAAAGATGAAATGGGACTTAATACCTTAATTACTATGATTGATACATATATTTGTGAAACTGAATTTAAAGATTATAAAGATACAGCAACTAAAAATGCCCAAGCTTATATTGATGCATTTATTGAACAATATGGTGGAAAAGATAAGTTGTTAGCAGCTTTACAAAGCCGAACAAATTATCAAACAATTGATGCTTATCAAAATTATTTATATTTAGCTAATTTACAAAGTCATGCTATTGAAGAATATGCTAAAACAAAAATAACTGATAAAGAAATTGAAGCATATTACAAAGATGAAGCTATTGGAGATATGGAAATTAATCATATTTTAATTACTTCTGATGTTAAAGATGGGGCAACAACTGATGAAAAGAAAAAAGCTGAAGAAACAGCTAAGAAAACAGTTAATGAAATAATTGAAAAATTAAATACTGCTAAGAAAAATAAAGAAGATATTACTGAAGCATTTACTAAACTTGCTAAAGAATATTCTAAAGATGATGCCACTAAAGATAAAGGTGGTGCTCTAGGTAAAGTTAACTTTGGTGACTTAGATAGTAAATATGATGAATTGTTAAATGCTGCTAAAAAACTTAAAGATGGTGAATATTCAACTAGTGTTATAACTACTGAACTTGGATATCATGTTATTCTAAAAGTTAAATCTTATGAAAAAGATACTTTAGAAAATTTAAAAGATAAAATTGTTGAAACTTTAGCAGAAAAATATATTTCTAAAAATCAAAATAGTGTTGGACTTAATGCATTACAACATTATCGTAAAGAATATGGTATGGAAATTCAAGATGATGAAATTAAGAAACAATATTCAAATTATCTTCAAAATGCCTTAGCATCTATTGCAAGTGCAAATAGTTCAACAACAAAATAAAAAGCACACGAAGTGCTTTTTTAGTTTTCTTTAATTAGCAAAGACAATCAACATATGTGTCTGATAGACATCTAATACAACATAAGCAATCGCAATCCATTGTAAAGAATACATTTGTAGCAACATATGGATAAACACTAGTTTCATCAGTGTTGTCAGCAAGAACTCTAAATGTACAGCAGTTTCCTTCAATCTTTTCTACTCTAAATACATTAGAACATGTAGCTGAAGAACCTGTACAAGTAGCTGTTGAATCTTTAGTGATTGGCATGCTCCATGGAGTACCATTTCCACCACAAGTATAAAGCATTACTGGTCTAGTATTACATATTAAGCAATTAGTACCGCCACCTAAAACTGGTCTATCGCAAGTTTGTAAGCAATTATCTGGACATGCATTTTCTTGTAACACTAAAATGACACATAGTATTTCATTTATGCAGTTTCCTTCTGATGATTTACTTTCTCTATTCATAAACTTTCACCCTTTCATGTACTTTCATTATTAATTTATGAAAATATTTCAAATTAGTGTATGCTTTTTACTTTTACTTTTTTAAAAAATATAGTATAATTAGTTAGGTGATTATTTTGAAAACATGGATTGAATATATTATTATTGCAGTTATCTTAATTATAATATCATTAGTAATTGTAAAATTATCTAAAAGAGATTTTAAAGCTGAAGCTAATAAACTTATAACTTATTTAGGTGGTAAAGATAATATTATTAATGCTGAGTGTAATATGTCAAGACTTAAAGTTATCTTAAAAGATGTTAGTTTAGCTAATAAAGATGGAATTCAAAAACTTGGTGCTAAAGGAATTGTAGAAATTGATAACCAATTAAAAATTATATTTGATAAAAATGCTAAACAATTAAAAAAGTATATCGAAGAAATTCTCTAAGATATACTTTTTTTTAAAGTTTTTCAATATCAAGAATATCAGTGATTTTAATTAATTTATTATCAATTGTTAGTAAATTAATATTTGTTTTACCTACGATTTCTTCTTCATGAATACCATCATCCATAGTAATTCTTACCCTACTTTTATAAACATGATTTAGTGAACCAAATATTTCATTAATCTTTTTATTTATATCTTTAGGATTACAACTTTTTACAGCTCTATCACTACGATATAAATCTTGATAATTATTTAATTTTTTGTTTATGGGACTAGCAAACACATTAGGTAATTTGTTCATTTTCACACCTCTAGTATATTTTATGATAAATAGGAAAAAAATACACATACTATTTTTATGAAGAAGATTATAGATAATAAATTACTTTTCTTTATTCCGTTACTAATAATTATGATTATTAGTTTTTTAGATATGTATAATGCTAAATATTTAAGTAGTTTATATAATAATAATTTAGTAAAACAAATAATTTGGTATTTATTAGGTTTTATAATATTTATTTTATTTAAAAGAATTAATAATAAAACAATATTTAAATATGCAAATGTTTTATATATTATTTCTTTACTATTACTTTTATATGTTTTACTTTTTGGTAAGGTTATTAATGGTGCAAGAGCTTGGATTAATATTAAAGGGTTTTCTTTTCAACCAAGTGAACTTGCTAAATTAAGTCTTGCTATAATGCTTAGTAAAATGGCTGTTTCTTTTAATAATACCGGAGTAAAATCAGAAACAATATTTATATTAAAAGTTATTTTGGTAACACTAATACCTTCAATTTTAGTTTTTCTAGAACCCGATAGCGGAGCCATTATATTTTTTCTTATTGAAGCTTTTATGATTATTCTTTTTAGTAAAGTTCATAAATTTTGGTTTGTTATTTTATTTTCTTTATTAGGTATTGGTATTGGTGCTTTTATAACTCTTTATTTATTTAATAAAGATATATTAATTAGTTTAATTGGTACTAGTTTCTTTTATAGAGTTGAAAGACTTATTACTTTTAAAACTATGAGTAGTTATCAACTTGAAAATGCTTTGATTGCCATGGGGTCTTCATCATTATTTGGAACTGGCTTAGGTAATGTTTCAATTTATATTCCAGAAGCTCCGACAGACTTTGTATTTGCATTTACTATAAGTAATTTTGGTTACTTTACAGGATTTTTAATTCTTATATGTTATCTTTTTATGGATATATTTTTAATTAATAAAATTTGTCATATGAAAAAAAATACTATAAAATATATCTTAATATCTTTTACAAGTATTTTTATATTTGGACAAATAATTAATATAGGAATGAACCTTGGCCTTGTTCCTATTATTGGTATTCCACTACCTTTTTTAAGTTATGGCGGTTCAACTTTAATTATTTATTTTCTTTTCTTAAGCATAGTTTTTGCAAATGAAAAACCATATCGAAGTATGGTTTAATAATAATATACTCTAGGGATTGGTTGATAGTAACTATATGAACTATTGTAATATGGAACTCCAGGTGTATATGGCATATTTCCTCCTTGTGGAGCAACATTATAAATTGGTCTTGGTCTACTTAAACCAACTGCTGCTCCTCCTGCTAAACCTCCTAGCAAAAATGGCACAACAAATCCTCGATTTGTATTTTGGTAATAATTTGGATACATAACTCTCTCCTCTCATAATTAATTTATGAAAGTTAAACTTTTTAACTAATTACTTTTACCCAAAATAATTTTTTTACCCTTTCTTACTAAATTTAAATTTGTTTTAGTATTTATACTTTTTATAGCACTATCAACTAAATCCATATATTCTTGATCTGTAAAAATATTTACATCTTCTATTTTTATAATGTCCATAGTTTTATTATCTAATATTAAAAATTCATAAACCAACTCTAGAGCAATCTTTTCTTGCATTTGTTTTTTTGCAAGTGTATGGCTTAAATCTAAGTATTCTTTCATCTAATCACACTCTTTCTATTTAAATTATACCAAATATTTTCGTATTTGTCTGTAAAAATATGCATATTTGTCTTTTTAATGGGAAAATTAAACTGGTGAGTGAAATTAATGGAAAACGACAAATTATTTGAGTTAAGAGAATATAATAATCTAACTCAAAGGGATATCGGGGAAATTCTCGGTGTTCGTCAACAAACATATGCCGAATGGGAGAAAGGAAAAAAGATTATCCCCTTAAAACATTTAGTTACTTTAGCAAAGTACTATAATGTTAGTTTAGATTACTTAACTGGGCTATCCAAAAAGAAAGATATTTTTTATAAATTTGTTACTCTAGATAAAAAGGAAATAGGAAAAAGAATTATTTATGTTAGATCTTTATACAATATTAAACAAAAAGACTTAGCAAATATCCTTAATACTTCTCCATCCACAATTTGTGCTTACGAAAAAGGTAATACTTTAATTCTTACAGCATTTTTGTATCAAATTGCTAAAGAATATAAAATATCTATTGATTGGTTAGTCGGAGCTAGTCCTGTTGTAAAAAGGCACTAGCTTTTTTTCTTTCTATTTGTCTTATTCCTACCTTCCTTAAGTTAATTATAGCAAATTTTTTTAAAAAGAAAAAGACTTATTACATAAGTCCCATAAAATAATTCTTTTTACCTTTTTTAATTAGTAAAACTTTGCCTTCAATAGCATCTTTTGTTGTAACAACTTTTTCTAAATCAGTTGATTTTTGATTATTGATACTTATTGCTCCAGTTGTAATCATTTCTCTGGCTTCTCTTTTACTTGAAACAATTTTGTTATCCACTAATAAGTCTATTAGTAAAGTGTTATCTTTAACATCAAATCTAGGTACATCTTTGATACTTTCAATTATTTCATCTGCTGTTAATTCCCAGATTTTATCAGAGAATAATGATTCAGAAATGTGTAAAGCTTTTTTGTATTCTTCTTCTCCATGTAAGAATGTAATTATTTCTTTTGCTAATGCTTTTTGAGCTTTTCTTTCTTCTGGATGTTCATTTAAGCTTTTTTCTAGTTCTTCTATTTCTTCTTTAGTTAAGAATGTTAATTTTTTTAAGTATTCAATAACTTTATCATCTTCTGCATTAATGAAGTATTGATATAACTCATATGAACTAGTTTTGTTAATATCTAACCATAATGCTTCACCAGATTCACTTTTACCAAATTTAGAACCATCACTTCTAGTTACTAGAGGTACTGTAAATCCATAACATTTTACATCTGCACCATGAACTTTCCTTATAAGTTCTAGTCCTGATGTGATATTTCCCCATTGGTCTTGTCCTCCAACTTGCATTGTTACTCCGTGTTCTTCATATAACTTTAAGAAGTCAATTGATTGAAGTAACATGTATGAAAATTCAGTATACGTAATACCAATATCTAATCTCCTTTTTACTGTGTCTTTGGCAAGCATGTAATTAATATTAAAGAATTTACCATAATCTCTAAGATAATCGATTGCTTTCATTTCACATAGCCAATCTGCATTATTAACAATTTCAATTTTTCCCCCAAGGATAGTACTAATTTGATTTTGAATGCATTTTATATTGTGAGCAACAGCTTCTTTACTAATCATTGGTCTTTCAACATTTGGTTTAGGGTCTCCGATTAGTCCTGTCCCTCCTCCCGCAATGATTATTGGGGTATGTCCACCTTCCATTAATCTTTTTGATGTAGCAATTACAGTACAGTAATGCCCAATATGTAGTGAATCTCCAGTTGGGTCAACACCTATATAAAACTTTAAGCCTCCTTTGTTAATGGCTTCTTCAACATCTGGACTAGTTATATCATTTACTAATCCTCTCCATTTTAGTTCTTCAAATAATGTCATAATATCTCCCTCCAAAAATAAAAAGAATGATACCCCAAGGAGTGCAATTTGCACGGTACCATCCTTTATTTAACTTAATTTATCTTAACGCGATTTAACGGTTCAGCTCCAGAGTCGTAAATTCCTTCATCACTGATTGGGTCAATTATAGCACTTTAAAAATTTTAATGCAACCCTATTTTATTAAATTTTCTAAATTTTTAGGTAATTTTATTTCAATTTCTATGTTTTTATTAGTAATTGGATGTAAAAACTCTAATCTATAAGCTTGCAAACATAAAGGCATTCTTTCTTTATTACCATACTTTTTATCTCCCACTATTGGATGCTTAATATTTGCAAGTTGAACTCTAATTTGATTTTTTCTACCTGTTTTAATTTCAATATTTAATAAAGTGTATTTTTTATTATATTCCATGACTTCAAAATTTGTTATTGCTAATATTCCTTTTTCCTTATCTTTAGTTATTATAACATCATGAGTTTTTGTTTCTAACAAATAATTTTCTAAATGATTATTTTCTTTAACTATTCCATTTACTACTGCATAGTAATATCTTTTAACTTTTGTCCAATTTGTTTGCAAAATTCTTTTTACTTTTTCATTTTTAGCAAAGATTATTAAACCAGATGTGTCTTTATCTAATCTATGAACTATAAATATTTTGTTTTTAGGATTTTGTTTTTTTACATATTCTTTAACTTCATCATATAAATTTTTATCATTTCTATTATCTCTAGATATTGTTAAAATACCACTTGGTTTGTTAATAATAATTAAATATTTGTCTTCATATATTATATCTAGTTTCTTTTTTGGCATATAAAATCACCTGCAAAAATATTATATCAAATTTATTATGAATATCAAAATAGTTTTAAAAAAGTGTGTTTCAAAGAGTGTTTGACAAAATAAAAAAGCCTGTAAATACAGACTTTAAATTCCATTTGGTGGAGAATGTGGGACTCGAACCCGCGACCCCCACGGTGCAAGCGTGGTGCTCTAGCCAACTGAGCTAATTCCCCAGGAACAAAATTATTTTATCATACATCGATAAAATAATCAAGCTATTTTTGCGGTTCTTCAATAATTTTTATCAATCCAGCTTCAACTTCTTCAAGCGCACGCCCTAAACTCTTCTTGTTTTTATAATCACATTCCTTCATTTGATAGTGATTATTTTCAAGCATTTGCTTACTTCTGATTGATGCTACATGAACCAATTTGTACTTAGAATCTACTATATTTAGTAGTTTATCTATTGATGGATATAACATGATATACACTCCCTTTTCATTACTTATAATACGCATTTTATAAAATTATTGCAAGAAAATCATAAAAATTTGACGCAAATTTGACACATTATTTTATTAACTCAAGACTTTTGCTGTAATTTCATCATTTTCATTAGTTATTTTAACTTTAATATTATTCATAGAACTTTCTTCATCTCTAGGGTCAATTACTGTTCCATTATTACTTCTAACAACATTATTTTTTGCTAAATCTTCCACTGTAACATAAACTGTATTTTCTTCTTTAAATAAATTTTCACTAGACTTTGCATAATAAAATGCTCCCAACTCAATACTTGCAATTCTTTCTTTATACATTTCTTCTTCATAATTAACATTTAACTTACCAGATATAATCCATGTTGCTACAAAATAACATGCACTGAATACCCCAAGGACTATTGCAAGTTCCACTACTGTATAACCATTTTTCTTCATTTACTTACCTCCGTTTTAGTAAATCCACGATATTCCCATAATGGAAATTCATCTCTTATTTTAGATATTTCTTGTAACATCTTATTTTTTAACTTTTCACCTTTAAATTCAAATAAACTAACTATTGTTTCTTCAAGGTTTTTGTAAGCAATTTCTTCTTCATTTAATGAATTGTATAAATATGGTATTACTATATTATCATCAATAAACTTTATATCTTTATTTTTAAATACATAAAAGTTTTTTAATGTTTTAATTAATTTTTTATAAGCTTTAATATTATGGTGATAAATATTTTTTCCCATTTCTACGTAAACTTTATTGGTAAATTGTTTATAATTACTATCTTTAAAATATTTATTTATTCTTTTTTTACTACTTAGTTTAATACTAACAAGCATTTTTTCTTCAATCTTATAATCTTTTTTATAATAAAAGTCTAGTTTAGGAATAACTATTTCTTTATCTTCAGTTCCACTAGTTATAAAAGAAAAATATTCTTTACTTACAACACCATATGCAATTATTACTCCGTTAGCTAAATCATAAATTCTATTCCATTTTTTTACATAATTTTGTATTTCTTTATTTTTAAAACAGTTTTTGAAGTCTAAATCATTTGGAACTTCTAAATTATCATTTTGAAATATAATAAAACAATCTTTTAAATAATTTATTAATTCTTTATGTTCATTTAATGTTTTTGTATCATTCTTCTTTAAAATTTTCTTTAAATCTTCATAATCTTTTAAATCTAATGACATAATTATATATTTTAAATAATTATCTTTAACATTTACTATATTATTAATTAATATATCTTTTTTAGATTTTGTATCAGAGATTTTTTCACATTCAAAAATATCACATAGCTTATTGTAAATTGTGATTATTTTTACTAATTCTTCTTTTTTTAACTTGGTTAAATATTCTTTATAATTAATTCCAATTTCTAACATTATATCACTTCCGTATATATTTTACCAAATTTAAGAACTTTTTTCTATGGTAAATATGTGAAATTTTGTATTTTTTCATATAAATCAAAAAAAAGCAACACTTTTTTCGTGTTGTTTTAATTTGACATTATTTTTTCTTTAACTAATTTACTAACTAAAGACATATCTGCATTTTTACCTACAAGTAGTTCATTAACTTTTTTCATAACAAGTCCCATGTCTTTCATACTTGTTGGTTTAACTTCATTAATTGCATCTTCAACAACTTTTGTGATATCTTCTTTATTCATTTCTTCTGGTAAATAAACATCCAAAATAGCTATTTCTTTTTCTAAAGATTCAACAAGTTCTGCTTTATCATATTTTTTGTATTCTTCAAGTGAGTCTTTACGAACTTTAACTTGTTTTTTTAATACTGCAGCTACTTCATTGTCATCTAGTTCATGTTTTTTAGCTATTTGTTCAAGTTGTAATGCACTTTTTAACATTCTAAGTACTGATAACTTAAATGTATCTTTTTCTTTCATTGCATTTTTTAAATCTTCATTAATTTTTTCGTACATTATTAGCCTCGATTTCTTTTATGTGAGTTTTTAATTCCTTCTTTAATTTCATTTCTTCTTTTAACGCCCGGTTTTTCATAGTGTTTTCTTTTTTTTATTTCAGAAGGGACTCCACTTCTTGCAACTTTTGCTTTAAACTTTTTTAATGCTAAATCAACATTCCCGTTTTGCACAACTACTTTTGTCAAATTCATTCCCTCCCTTCTCGTTTATCAATACATATTATAACATCTGATTTTACCTTTATCAACATTTTTTCGCAAAAAATAAGCTTTTTTATTACTTTTTTTCATTATTCTGTACCAAAAAGGCTTAAGCCTTTTTATATTTTGCATAGATTTCTAGAAAATAATCTTCGTAAAGATGAACCAATACTATAACCAATATCATAAGCGGTTCTTAAAATTCTTGCAACCGAATTAAAAAATGATGCTGATGCTCCACCTACTACTTGATCTAATTCACGTTTTTCTAAATACATGTTTTTTCCTCCTTCCTAATTACATTTCACAGGATTAACCAATCCAGAAAAAAGTCCTAGAAAGAAAGACAATCCAGCGCCTAAAAGATACCATAAATTTTTTCCTCCTCCATTAATACTATCTAATTTTTCAAAACTTAATACTTCCATTTTTCCTCCTTATAATATTATTTTTTTAAGTTTTTCCCATACTTTTTCTTCATCATATAAAACTTTCATCTTAAATACTTGATTTTCTTTTAAATTACTTTCTACTTGTAAATATACATCTTGATAATTTACTAAATTATCTTTATCTATAGAAAATTCTCCGACTTTATCTATGGTGGTTTTATATCTCTTACTACCTATAACTACGTATCTTATGTTATTTATCATATCAGGGGTATCGATATTTAGCCTTGTTATAATTTGTTTATCAAGAACATAACCGTAAGTTTCTATCTCATCATACATTTTTAAATTTAAAATATAGATAAGTAAACTAATAAGAAATATAGCAATAAAAATAATGAATAATCTAAATTTGTATTTTATATTTAATAAATCTAAGTATGACATAATTTCCTTTCTAAAGTAACAACTTTATCAAATATTTTTGGATATTTCTTATGTGAAATATAAAGAATAGTTTTATTTTTGAAATATTTTTTTATATTATTTATAATATTTAGCTCTAACTCTAAGTCAACTTCACTTAAAGCTTCATCCAACAACAAAACATTAAAATTATTAAGTAATGCCCTAGCTAAAATAATTCTTTGTTTCTCACCACCAGAGATATTTTTTTCATCCGGCGAAATAAAAGTATTATAACGTAGTGGTCTTTTCTTAACAATCTCATCTATCTTACATAATTTACAAATACGTTGAAAATCGTTTTCACTTACTTCTTTTCCTAAAACAATATTTTCTTTGATAGTTCCTGATGTAATATTTTCTTCTTGATTAATATAAATTATATTATTTCTAATAGTTTCTATATTTAAATCTTTTATATCGATATTTCCTAAAGTAATACATCCATCATAATCATCAATATATTTATTTAAAATATTACATACTGTTGATTTACCACAACCTGATGGACCTTTTAGTAAATAGAAACTTCCTTCAGGTATAGATATGTTAAAATCATTAATTGTTTTTTCATATTTGTTGTAAGAATATGATAAATGTTTAATATTTATTTCATGGTTGTCTAATTCTTCACTCTTGCCTAGTTTTTCGACATCCAAACTTAAAAAGTCATTTATTTTAGAAATTGTTGCTTTCATATAACTATACTTCGGAATGCTATCTATTATATTTTTTAGGGGATCAACAAATAATGACAATAGAGTATTAAATGTAATTATATTTATTAACTCTAATTTGTTCATATAAACTAGATAAAGTCCATAAGTATTTATTATAAAGAAACCTATTTCATAAACAATACTTTTAAAAGTTTTTTCTTTATTTAAAACGATATTAAATAAGTAGTTATTGTATAGGTAAGTTGTTAAATTTTTTTCAATTTTTTTTAAAGCATGAGTGATAATGTTTAAGTTCTTGATACTATTAAACATTTTAACATCTTCGATTAAATTGTTGTTAAATTCTGATTCATAAGAAATATTTTCATATGCTTTCTTAAAAATCATTTTACTAAATACTATGCCCACTAATAAATAAATAAGCAACATCAAAAAAAGTATGAAAAACAAATTTTTACTTATATTAATTAATAGTGGTATGGTTATAAACACTAGTATTAAATCAAGTGTTGAAGTAATAAATATTTCAGTGATAATATTTTTAACACTTTTTAAATCATTTACTCGAGATACAATTTCTCCCGCGTTTCTTGAGTTTATAACCCTTAAAGGAAGATTATATAAATGAGTGAGAAAGTCACTATTAAGTAGACAGTCAATATTTTTATTCAAATGATTTTCTAAGTATGTTCTATAATAAGAAAGACTTATTTTTAAGATAGTGAACAATAAAAATATCATAACAATTACTTTTAAGTATTGGAATGTGTATGCCCCTCCTATAAAAGAGAACAATACTTGAAAATAGTAACCAAGTGATATGGTTAAGAACATGAGTAAAATGCTTGTCCAAATAATTATTTTTACCAACTTTTTCTCAGATTTTAAAATGGATTTAAATATTTTAAAAATAGTTATTTTATTTTTTAAAACAATTATTTTTCTTTTTGGATAAAACAATATTATTACTTTACTCCATTCTTCCATGAATTCATTTATCTTTTTTACCACCTTACCTTTCGCTGGGTCCATTATGATAATTTTGTCTTTAGTGATTTTTTCAATAACTACATAATGAGAATATCCTTTTTTTAAATTCATGTGTGCTATCGCTGGAAATTGTTTGATATCTTTAACACTATTTAGTTTTACTCCAGTTGCTTCAAATCCATATTTGGTACTTGCTAAGATTAAATTCAAGGCAGTTGTACCTTCAACTGTGGTTTTAGCATCTAACCTTATTTTTTCTAAAGGTACATTTCCTTTATAGTGTTTAATAATTGATGCTAGGCAACATACTCCACAATCTTTTTCATCTCTTTGACGTACTACTTTCATTCTAATTTCTCCCTTCGTATATATATATTTCCTAAAAGGGTCAAATTTTTGCACTTTTTTTGAAAGTTTTCGAAAAAAATTTTTTTAAAATATAAAAAAAGCCCGTAAACACAGGGCAAAATTACCTAATTTTTTTTTTGTGAAAAATTAACCAAAATGTAAATAAAATGACAATTGAGTTTACAAAAATAATGACAAATGGGCTAATTTCAAAATTTTGGTGCTCAGACTGAGTATTTTTGGTTGTATCAATTTCAGCAAAAACAGTATTAATTTTTTTCTTATAAATTTCCAAACTATACATATTTTTTTTATTATTACTTGTTACTTCTATAAACACATAATTTAGTCCATAATCTAAATTATCATTATTTAATATATTAACTAAATCTCCCTCATTACATTTATAATCTATTTCTAATTTAGTTACATCTTCAGCAATCTCTACCGTATAATTATTAACATATTTATCAAATTTTAATGGCATGTCACCATTTAATATCTTTAAATCTAAAAGCACACTATTTCACCCATAAATAGTGTGCTCAAAAATTTCTAAATTATTTTTAAAAGTATCTCATTTGAAACATAAATATAAATTGGATTAATATAAAGGTTTCCTTTTTTCTTAATTAATTCTTTACTTTTTAAAAGTGGTTCTATATTATAAGCTTTTTCTAGCTCAATTCCAAACTTTTTTTTGAAATTTTCTAAATTAATTCCATCAAACTTTCTTAAACCTAACATTATTTCATAATCCATTTTTTCTTTTTCACCGATTATTTCCTTTTCTTTGACCCAGTTACCTAGTAAATAATCTTTTAAATTTTTTGTATTTGTATACCTTATTTTATCAATATATCCACTGGCACCAAGACCAAAACCGTAATATTCTTCATTATTCCAGTAAACTAAATTATGCTTACTTTCATAACCAGGAATAGCAAAATTACTTATCTCATAATGGTAGGCATTACTTAATTTTTCAGTAATGTATTTATACATCTCATAATCTAATTCTTCTTCTATTTCACTAACACCATTTACATATGCTTTTGTATGGCTTTCTAATATTAAACTATAAGTACTAATGTGATTGGGATTTAGTTTTAAAAATAAAGATAAATCTTTTTTTAATGCTTTTAAAGTTTCACCAGGTATAGCATACATTAAATCTAAATTAATGTTATCAAAACCTAATTTTCTACACAAAGTAATTTTTTCTAAAGCATCATTAAAATCAGCATTTCTTTCCATAAATTTTAATTTTTCTTTATCAAATGATTCTATACCAATACTTAATCTATTTACCCTATAACTTTTTAATAATAATAACAATTCTTCATTTATATCCTCTAAATTACATTCAAAAGTAAATTCTTCTAAATAATTTTTATTAATTGTATCGAGCATATTAAGAAGACTTTTTATTTCATCTATACTTAAAGCACTTGGAGTTCCTCCCCCGATATAAATAGTTTTAATTTCTTCTCCCATGTATCTATCGTTTATTTCATTTTTCAGAGCTTTTAAGTACGCATATGCCCATTTTTCATTATATATAAACTTACAAAAATCACAGTAGGAACAAATATTTTTACAAAACGGAATATGAATATAAATTGAAGAAGCCATTTTTATACCCCGCGACTTTTATGACTATTACTATTGTAGTAAAAGTCTGATATATAATTAAAGTCGGAAACTAAATTAGTATACTCATCTTCAAGCTTTCTTACTCTTTTAGCATATCTATGTCTATCTAATTTAAAAATATCTGCTGTTTGAGTAACTGACAACATATATTTAATTTGATATTTTAAAATAACTAAAATTTGTTCATCGGTTAAAGTTTTTATTGTTGCAGGTCTTTTAGCAAGGTTAATAGCTTTTTTATCAGATAATTCATGTAAAATGATAGAAATTGCTTCTCTATCTTTAGCTTCATATGCTTGACATAATCTATTATAAAAATCTAAAAAATCATTTATAGCTATATCTTGTCTTTTCATACCATTTTTAAAAACTCTTTGAACAGATTCATAATATTTTGTACCTCTATAAATTAGTTCATTATATAATGTTTCTTTATCAAAGCCAGTTAACATACTTATAGCATCAAGGTTAAGACCAAAAGTCAAAATACATTGACTTAAAAATATATTTCTTTTTTCTTTAGTTGGAAACATTAGATATAAATATTTAATATTCATATTATCTTCCTCCTTTTTGTAAATAATTTTTATAATTAATTTCTGTTAAAGCTTCATATTGAGAAACTAAAACTGGATATTTTTCTCTTAAACTTTGAACTCTAGGAATGTAAGATGAATGATGAACTTGAAATATTTTTTCAATTTTGGCAGTACTTAGTAAATATTTTAATTGGTATTTTAAAATAATTAAAACATCTTCTTCACTTAATCTATTTACACCATTTTTTCTTTTTTTAATTACGCTCATTGCATCTTTATCACTAATAACATTGAGTAATTCAATTATTTTTTCTTTATCTTTTTTCTTATTAGCTTCTACTAACTCATTAAAAAATTCTATAAATTCTTTTTTAGCATCTTCTTGTACGTTCATTCCTAGTTCAAATAAAGTTAATAAAGAACTGTACATATAGTCTGTAGCATATAATAATTCACCATAAATTTTTTCTTTATTTTCACCTAAAATATCAGCTAAAGTTTCTAACCTTAATCCAAATGTTAATGAACAATTTATTATAAACTTTCTTCTTTTTTCGACATTTGGAAACATTAAATATAGATATTTAGTGTTCATAATCTACCTTCTTTCTTGATTTTTACGACTATTCATATAATAAAAGTCTGATAAATAATCAAAATCTGATACTAGTTTTGGATATTTTTCTTGTAATTTTCTTACTCTTCTGGCATAATTACTGTTTTCAATATGAAATATTGTTTCAATTTGCATAGCACTTAACATATATTTAATTTGATATTTTAGAATAGTTAAAATTTCTTCATCTGTTAAGATTTGAGGTTTACTTAAATCTCTTTTAGCGATTTTTTTAGCTTCTTTATCAGATATTTCTTCTAAAACTATAGTTATTTTATTTTTATCTTTTGTAAGAGAGGCTACTTTTAATCTTTCAAAAAAGCTTTCAAACTCCATAACTGCTTCTTGTTGATGTTTCATACCATGTTTAAATACATTTGATATGTATGTATAAAGTTGATTACCAGATTCTATTTCTTTAGCTAAAATTTCAACATCTTTACCTAATAAATGTGATAAAGTTTCTAATCTTAAACCAAAAGTTAGAATACAATTTGTTAAAAAATTAATTCTTTTTTGTCTAGTTGGAAACATTTGATATAATTGAGATACAAAATTCTTTCGCTTTTCTTCTTCAAGTTTTGCAGAAAAAATGGGAAAAATACTTAAACTATGAACTTTTAAAGTTTCATTTACATACTTAACCATATCTTTTGTTACCATTCTCGGAGCAATTTCACTAAGTTCTTTTAGCCTTTTAGTTAAATCACGGTAAATTGTATTTTCTGTACTGTCTAAAATTGTAGCAATTTCAGAAATAGTCTTTCCTTCTTCAACTAATAATCTGTAAGCTTCTAACACTCTTAATCTTACAGTTTCATCCTCAATTGTTTTTTCTTTATTATCCAATATCTTTTCCATAACTTTTTCATATTTTGAAGCATCAGCATATTTTAATTTATTAGTTAGATTATTTCTAACAGTAATATGTGACTTACCTATTATTTCTGCTATTTCTCTTAAAGATTTACCTGAAAGGTAAAGGTCTGCTTGATTTATAATATAACTTTTTTCTTCTTCACTCATTATTCATCACCTAGAACTGCTAAGAATGCTTCTTGAGGAACTTCAACTGTTCCGACCATTTTCATTCTTTTCTTCCCTTCTTTTTGTTTTTCTAATAATTTTCTTTTTCTGGAAACATCTCCACCATAACATTTTGCTAAAACATTTTTCTTTAGGGCACTGATGTTTTCTCTAGCTATTACCTTGGAACCAATACTGGCTTGAATTGGTATTTGAAACATTTGTCTTGGTATTAGTTCGCGTAGTTTTTTAACAATTGCACGTCCCTTTTGGTAAGCAAAATCTTTGTGAATGATAATGCTTAGGGCATCAACAATTTCACCATTAAGTAAAATATCCATTTTTACTAAACTACTTTCTTTATATCCACATAGTTCATAGTCAAATGAAGCATAACCTTTTGTAGTACTTTTTAATCTATCGTAAAAATCATATACTATTTCTGATAATGGTATTTCGTAGTGAACATCTATTCTTGTGGCATCAATATAATCTACACTTTTATAAATACCGCGTTTATTTTGACAAAGCTCCATAATGGCTCCGATATATTCAGATGGAGCAATAATATTAGTATATATATAAGGTTCTTTTATATAATTTATCTTTGTTTTTTCAGGCATTTTGGATGGAGCATCAACATCTACTGTTGTTCCATCTGTTAAAGTTACTTCATAAACTACACTTGGGCTGGTAGCAATAATACCAATATTAAATTCTCTTTCAATACGTGTAATTATTACATCCATGTGTAAAAGTCCTAGAAAACCAATACGAAAACCAAACCCTAAGGCTTCACTTGTTTCTGGTTCAAAAGATAAAGCAGCATCATTTAGTTTTAATTTTATTAAAGCTTCTTTTAATTCTTCATATCTATTTGGTTCAGTTGGAAATATACCCGAAAATACCATTGGTTTCATCTTTTTATAACCTTTAATTGGCTCTGTTGCTTCACGACCTACAACTGTAATTGTATCACCAACAGATACTGTACTTATATCTTTAATTGATGCAGCAACATAACCTACTTCACCGCTTTTAAGTTCGTTATATTTTTCTTCTTTTGGGGTATGTACTCCTAGTTCTACAACCTCAAAAGTACTATTTGTTGCCATCATTTTTATGGTATCACCGATTTTTATCTTACCATCTTCTAACTTAACTAATAATACTACTCCACGATAAGGGTCAAAATATGAGTCAAATATTAAGGCTCTAGTTGGTTTATCAACATTTATTTTAGGTTCTGGTATTTTTTCAATTACAGCATCTAAAATATCTTGAACGCCTTTACCAGTTTTAGCACTACATAAAATTATATCATTTTCATTAAATCCTAATACTTCTATAAGTTCTTTTTTTACTCTCGGAATATCAGCATTTGGTAAATCTATCTTATTAATGACAGGAATAATTGTTAAATCTTGTTCCATAGCAAGATAAAGGTTAGCTAAAGTTTGTGCTTCAATACCTTGGGCTGCATCCACAACTAAAATAGCACCTTCACAAGCTGCTAGACTTCTTGATACTTCATATGAAAAATCGACATGGCCCGGAGTATCAATTAAATTAATGACATAATCTTCACCTTTATATTTATAATTTAATTTTACAGCATTTAATTTAATTGTAATTCCTCTTTCGCGTTCTAAATCCATATTATCTAGAATTTGGTCCTTCATTTCCCTTTTGGAAACTGCTCCAGTGATTTCTAAAAGCCTATCCGCTAGAGTACTTTTTCCATGATCTATATGAGCAATTATTGAAAAATTTCTAATATTTTCCTTCGTCATTTCTTTCCACCTCTTTAATTGTATCAAAAAATAACGAAAAAGTCATTAAAAAAGTCGGTTTTTACCCCAACTTATAATCTTTACATTCTATTTTAAAACCTAATGAAAGAAGATAATCTAAGTTTTGAACATCAGTTATAAAACTTAATTTATTTTTGTTTTTTAAATAATTTATAACTTTTAAAATTTCTAAATCATCACTTGTTTCATTTTTTATAAAATTACAAAATGCACTATTTTCTGTTTCAAAGTATTTAATCTTAAGATTATCAATTTCAATATATTTTTCTTTTATATTGTAATTATCTTCATGATAGTTTAATGTTCGTTCAACTTGAATATCAATTATTTTACAATATTTATCAAACAATGAAAACAAATCTTTATTAACAACCTGAATAACCATATCATCTTTTAATACACTTTCTTTTAAAAATGAAATTATTTTAATAAATAGTTTATCATCTATTAAAATATCTCCACTTCCTATACACAAGGTATCTTGAGCTAAAATATAAGAAAGTATTTTTACTCCATTTTCTTCTATAAAGTATTCATTTTTATTAACGTTTTTTATTCTCATGAATATTACCTCTAGATAAATTTTATCATAAAAATCATTAAATCTCAAAATATTTTAAGAAATTTTAAATTTAAAATTTCCCTAAGAATTGGGCCAAAACACGTGGCTTTGTCAAATTTTGTCGACTTTTGGCATACGATTTTTCTTGATTTTTGTTGACATCACATTTAGAATAAATGCCCATGAAGGAGGCGATTTTTATGATATCGCAAGAAACTAAAACATTTTATGCATTTAATATCGATAAAATGTTTAAAGCTGTGTTTGTTGGAACAGATGAGGTAAGTAAACGTTTACTTTTGGAACTTCTTAGTGAGTGCCTTGATACAAAAGTTGATAGGATTGTTGGTTTTATCCCAATCGAGCTCGGTGTTAGAAGTAAACATGAAAGAAGTAAAAGACTAGATTTAATTGTGGAAGTTGATGGAAGGAAAATTAATGTTGAGTTGAATTCATCTTTTGATGAAGTAACTAGAATTAGGAATTTAAATTATTACTTTTCTTTTTGTAGTCAGTATACTATTGAAGGAGATGCTTATGACATTGAGTCTGATTTTATCCATATTTCTCTAAATTATAAAGCTTCAAGTAAAAGTCCTCTTATTGCATGTTACACGTTTTATGACAAAGGAAATAAGAAAGAACTAGACAGAAGGTTTAGATATTATGAAATCAATGTTGAAAAATTCGCAAAACTTTGGTATGATAGGGACATGAAAATTGTTAGAGAAAAACCACTTTTAACGATGATTGGGATAAAAGACCCAGAAGAATTGGGCAAATATTCTAGTAAGATGGTTTTATCTAGCATTAAGGAGAGTGTTGATAAATTGAAAATATTAAACAGTGACAAAAAGTTCGTATATAACATTACACCAGAACAAGATGACATTTTAACAAAGAACACTTTAAAGAAAATATATAAATCTGAAGGACTTGCTGAAGGCGAAGCTAAAGCGCAACGTGAAATAACAATAAACTTATTGAAAAACAACTATCCAATTGAAGAAATAGCTAAGATAACTGGTTTACCAGAAGAGGAAATTAATAATTTGAAAGCTGAATAATATGAATAAGATAATAAAAAAAATATTAAAAATTATTGGAATTATAATCGCTATTGGAGCAATTATAATTCTAGGAATAAATGTATATGTAAAGTGCAGTGTCAACAAGAAAATAGTTGACGTAAACAATATTAATGGTAATTATGATGCGATTTTGGTATTGGGAGCTGGTTTAAGGAATGGAAAACCTAGTCCGGTTTTAAAAGATAGGCTTGATACTGCTTATGAGTTATACGAAGATGGTTATTCTAAGAAAATAATTGTTAGTGGTGACCATGGAAAAAAATATTATGATGAAGTAAATGTTATGAAGAATTATTTACTTGATAAAGGTGTAGAAAGTAATGATATTTTTATGGACCATGCCGGTTTTTCGACATATGATAGTGTTTATAGAGCTAAAGAAATATTTTTAACAAACAATATAATTATTGTAACACAACAATTTCATTTGTATAGAAGTTTATATATTGCAAATAAGTTAGGATTAGATGCTATAGGAGTTTCTGCAACTTTAAGAAACTATAGCGGAAGTGTAAAGTTTGAACTTAGGGAAATCTTAGCTAGAGATAAAGATTTTGTAAAGGTTATGTTTAAACCAGACCCAACATATTTAGGTGATACTATTCCAGTTTTTGGTGATGGAAATGTTACAAATGATTAAAAGTGTTTGTATATAATAATGTTATTTGATATAATTTAGAAGGTGAAGATAAAATGAAATATTTGATTAATGCATTTTGGGGATTTTGTATGGCGCTAGCTGACAGTGTACCAGGAGTAAGTGGGGGAACAATTGCTTTTATTCTGGGATTTTATGATAAATTTATAAATGCTTTGAATGATGTTTTTTATGGAGATTTTAAAAAGAAAAAAAGTGCTTTATGGTTCTTATTTAAATTAGGTACTGGTTGGATTGTTGGTATGGCTTTAGCTACATTAGTTTTAACTAGTTTATTTGAAACAAAAATATATAACGTTAGTTCATTATTTTTAGGATTTATTGTATTTTCTATACCTTTAATAATGAAAGAAGAAAAAGATAATATTAAAGGTAAATATAAAAATATTATATTTGCTATAATTGGAATTTTGATTGTATCTTTAATAACATATTTTAATCCAATTAGTGGAGGAGATAGTGTTAATATTGCTGATTTAAATTTTGGCTTAGCTATGTATATTTTATTAGCTGGTGCTATAGCAATATGTGCAATGGTATTACCGGGCATTTCAGGTTCAACACTTCTTTTGATATTCGGGTTATATATACCTATAATTAATGGAATAAAAGAATTTTTACATATGAATTTTACTTATTTTCCAGCATTATTAATCTTTGGAATTGGAGTTTTACTGGGTATTGCTTTAATAATAAAGTTAATAAAAATTGCATTAGATAAATATAGAAGTGCTACAGTTTATTTAATAATTGGGTTAATGATTGGTTCATTATATGCTATTGTAATGGGACCAACAACATTAGAAGTACCTAAAGAAGCATTAAGTTTTGATACATTTAGTATTGTTTATTTTTTAATCGGTGGTCTAGTTATAATTGGATTAGATAGAATTAAAATGTTTTTAGAAAAGAAACATATTGAAGGGTAGTTATGAAGAAGTTTAGTATTTTTGTTGTAGTTTTATGTTTAATATTGTTTAGTGTTATTTGTTATGGTGTGTTAAGCTATGATAGTTTAGTAATTGATACAAAAGTTTATAGTTTTATAATAAATAATATAATGAATGATGGATTAACTCCGATACTTAAAGCAATTACTGAATTAGGTGGAGTTGCTTTTACAGTACTTGCTGGTGTGTTAATTTTTATGTTTTGTAAGAAAAATAGGTGGTTTATAACAATTGATTTAGTTGGAGTAACTTTAGTTAATCAAGTAATTAAACATATCATTAGAAGACCAAGACCAAATGTTTTAAGATTAGTAGAAGAAAGTGGATATAGTTTTCCATCTGGACATTCTATGGTAAGTATGGCATTTTATGGAATAATAATTTATTTAGTTTATAAAAATGTTTCTAATAAATATTTAAAATGGATATTAATTATCTTGTTATCATTATTAATATTATCTATTGGTTTTAGTAGAATTTATGTTGGAGTTCATTATTTTACTGATGTAGCAGGTGGTTTCTTACTGGGACTTGCATATTTAATAATTTATATAAATATTTATAATAAAAGGATTGGTAAAAATGAAGAGTGATAGTTTAATAAGTAGTTTTAAATATGCCATTGAAGGTATAAAAAAGGCTTGTAAAGCTGAAAGAAATTTAAAAGTTCATACATTAGCTATGTTACTTGTAGTAATTCTAGGATTTATACTTAAACTTGCGGCTTGGGAATGGGTAGTGTGCATAGTATTATTTGCTTTAGTTATTGGAGCAGAACTATTTAATACATCAATTGAAGAGGTCGTAAATTTGTTATCTCCGGAGATTAGAATTCATGCTAAATATGCTAAAGATATAGCTGCAGGAGCAGTTTTAGTTAATGCTTTTTTTGCAGCAATGATTGGTTGTATTATATTTATTCCTAAAATAATAGCATTGTTTTAAAAAAGTATTGCGAGTTTTTGCAATACTTTTTAAATACCTTTTAATTCGAAGTAAATATCTCGAAGTTCCATAGCTTTTTCAAAGTCCATAGCTGCAGCTGCTTCACGCATTTCTTTTTCAAGTTTTTCAAGCATTTCAACTCTTTCTTTCTTGCTAATTTTCTTCTTTTTATCTGTTACTTCATTTGTTACAACTTCTTTTATATCTTTGATAATAGTTTTTGGAGTAATTCCATGAACTTTGTTGTATTCTTCTTGGATTTCTCGCCTTCTTTTAGTTTCTTTAATGGCTTCATTCATGGCATCACTATAGGTATCAGCATACATAATAACTTTACCAAATTCATTTCTAGCTGCACGTCCGATAGTTTGAATTAAACTCCTGTTACTTCTTAAAAATCCTTGCTTGTCAGCATCTAATATACATATTAAACTAACTTCAGGAATATCTAATCCTTCACGAAGGAGATTGATACCTACAATACAATCATAGATACCACTGCGGAGATCATGAATTATTTTTAATCTTTCTAAGGTCTTAATTTCACTATGTAAATAAGCTACTTTAATGTTCATTTCTTTTAAATAATTGGTTAGTTCTTCACTCATTCTGATAGTTAGAGTTGTAATTAAAACACGTTCATTTCTTTTTATTCTTTCATTAATTTCACTGATTATATTATCAATTTGTCCTTCGGTTTTACGAACTTCAATGATTGGGTCAAGTAATCCTGTTGGTCTAATAATTTGTTCAACATATTTATTGTTTGTTTTTTCAAGTTCATAATCTCCAGGAGTTGCTGATACATAAATTGCTTGATTAATTTTAGCTTCAAACTCTTCAAATCTAAGTGGTCTGTTATCTAGGGCACTTGGAAGTCTAAAACCATAATCTACAAGAGTTTGTTTACGCATTCTGTCTCCGTTATACATTCCTCGAACTTGTGGTAATGTTACGTGTGATTCATCAACTACGAGTAAAAAATCTTTAGGAAAGAAATCTATTAAACAAGAAGGTGTTTCTCCAGCATCTCTTAAGGCTAAATGCCTTGAATAGTTTTCAACACCATTACAAAATCCTGTTTCACGAAGCATTTCAAGGTCGTAGTTAGTTCTTTCACGAAGTCTTTGTTCTTCGATTAGTTTGTTTTCATCTTTTAATTCTTGTAAACGTTCTTTTAATTCTTTTTCAATTCTGTTGCAAGCTTCTTCTAATTTTTCTTTACTTGTTACAAAGTGTGATGCTGGTGATATTGTTACAGATTTTTTATTTTGAGTTACAACTCCCGTTAATGGATCAAATACACATATTTCTGAAACTATATCATCTTCTAGAATAATTCTTATGCCACTTACTTTTTCGTTAACAGGTATAATGTCGATGTTGTTTCCACGAACTCGAAATGTTCCACGATGAAAATCTAAATCATTTCTTTCATAAGTCATATCAATTAATCTGTTTAGTATTTTATTTCTACTTATTTTGTCTCCGATAGTTAGAATTAACATGTTTTTTTCATATTCGGACTTTTCACCGATACCATAAATACAAGAAACTGATGCTACCACAATGACATCTTTATAATTGATTAAAGCACTAGTGGCAGCATGACGTAGTTCATCAATTTCATCATTGATGCTAGAATCTTTTTCAATGTAAGTATCACTACTTGGAACATAAGCTTCCGGTTGATAATAATCATAGTATGATACAAAGTATTCAACATGGTTATTAGGAAAAAATTCTTTTAATTCAGCGTAAAGTTGCCCAGCAAGAGTTTTGTTATGTGCTAAAACTAGAGTAGGTTTATTAGTTTCTTTTATAACATTAGCAATTGTAAAAGTTTTACCTGTTCCTGTTGCCCCTAATAAAACTTGTTCTTTTTTTCCTTCGTTTATACCATCCACTAATTCTTTTATAGCTTGTGGTTGGTCTCCACTAGGTTTATATTTACTTACTAATTCAAACATGATTTCCTCCTTTTCATCTAACCTTATATATATTGTCTTCAAATAACATGCTTATTATACTAAACAAAAATATGTTCGTCAATAATTTTCTTGTAAAATATAAAAAAGTGTGGTAAAATTTTTCTATAAATGAGGGTGATTATATGACGACATATATTTTTGGGCATAAGAGTCCAGATACTGATACAGTTTGTTCAAGTATTGCATTATCTTATTTGAAAAATGAACTTGGAGATAAAACTGTTCCTAAAGTACTTGGAAATATTAATAATGAAACAAGATTTGTTTTAAATTATTTTAATGTGCCAGTTCCAAGTTATTTAAATGATGTAAAGGTACGTATTAAAAATGTTAAGTATGATAAAAAAGCATTTATTGAAGAAAATAGAAGTATTGATGAAGCCTTTAAATTAATGGAAAAACATAATATAACTGCAATACCTTTAGTTGATGATAAGAAAGTTTTAACTGGTTATGTAACTTTAAAGGAACTTGCTAGATATTTAATTAATGGTAATAGAGAACAAGTTTATACGACTTTAGATAATATTATTGAAACTTTAAATGCTAAAGTAATTGTAAAGTGTGATGATATAATTAAAGGAAATACTTTGATAGCTGGTTTAAGTTTTAAAGCTTTAGAACAAGCAATTGACTTAAATAGTGAAGATATTTTAATAGTGGGAGATAGATATAAAGTTCTTGATTATGCTATTAAAAGTAAAGTTAAATTGGTTATATTACCTCTTAATATAAATTTGGAAAAGAAAATAATTAAAAAAGCTCAAGAAAATGAGGTTAATATTATTGCATCTGAACTTGATAGTTTTCAAATTGCTACAAGAATAACTTTGAGTAATTATATTAAAAATATAAATATTAATAAAAATCCTGTTACTGTTAATAATGAAGATTATTTTAGTGATTTTAAATCAATGATACATAAGATTAATCATACTAATTATCCAGTTATTAACAATAAAAAGGAATGTTTAGGATTAATTAGACTTACAGGACCCAATGATTATGAAAAACAAAAAGTTATATTAGTTGACCATAATAATTTGGCGCAATCTGTTGATGGTATTGAAGAAGCTAATATTTTGGAAATTATTGATCATCATAATTTAGGTGCTATAGGTACAAATGTGCCAATTAATTTTAGAAGTAGACCTGTTGGTTGTACATCTACAATGATTTATGATATGTTTATTGAAAATAAAATTAATATTCCAAAGGAAATTGGGGGACTTATGTTATCAGCAATTCTTTCTGATACACTTCTTTTAACTAGTCCAACAACTACTGAAGATGATAGATTTGCAGCTGTAAAACTTGCTAGTATTGCTAAAGTTGATATGGATAAATATGGTTTAGAAATGATAAAGGCAGCATCATCCATTGAAGGAATGAGTGTTAGAGATTTAATAAAGAGCGATTTCAAAAACTATGTTGTAGGTTCTAAAAATTTAGGAATTGGTCAAGTAATGACATTAGATTTTGATAGAATAAAAGAAAATATGGATGAATATGTGAATGTTTTAAATGAAATGGCTGATACTAATTATAGTGTGGTAGTTATTTTCATAACAGATATTATAAAGAATGGTTCATATGTAATTTATAATACTAAAGCAAGTGAAGTAATTGAAGAAGCATTTGGTCTTAAAGATACTTATGAAGGAGTATTTTTACCTAAGATGGTTTCAAGAAAAAAACAAATCTTACCAAGTATTTTAAGTGTTATGGAGGATAAAAAATAGAGTGTTAGTTTACTAATGCTCATTTTTTAAATAAAGGAGGAATAAGTTTATGAAAGCGTTGATAACTGGAGCTTCAAGTGGTATTGGAAAAAATATGGCATATGTTTTAGCAAATAAAGGTATTGATTTAATACTTGTTGCTAGAAATAAAGAAGAAATGTTAAAAATTAAAGAAAATGTTAAAGTAAATGTTTTAGTTATAGAACTTAATTTACTTAAAGAAAAGAATATTTTTAAATTGTATGAAATGTGTAAAGATGAAAATATTGATATATTAATTAATAATGCAGGTTTTGGTTTGTTTGGAATATTTACTGAAGCGGATTTAACACGTGAACTTGAAATGATTGATTTAAATATTAAAGCATATCATATTTTAACTAAATTATTTTTAAAAGATTTTGTAGAAAAAGATAAAGGTTATATATTAAATGTTGCATCAAGTGCAGGTTTTATGGCAGGTCCTAGACTTAGTACTTATTATGCTACCAAAAATTATGTGCTTAAACTTACGATGGCTATTAATGAAGAGTTAAGACAAAGCGGAAGTAATGTTGTAGTTTCTGCTTTATGTCCAGGACCTGTTAATACTAATTTTAATAAGGTTGCTATGGGGGAATTTAGTATTAAAGAAGCAAGTCCAAAATATGTGGCAGAATATGCTATAGATAAAATGTTTAAGAAGAAAATGATTATTGTTCCAACTCTAAGAATTAAACTTGGTATATTTTTGTTAAGATTAATTCCTTATAGATTACAACTTATATATTGTTATCATATTCAAGGTAAAAAATTAGGGATAAAGAAAAAGTAGTTTCAATTTAAGAAACTATTTTTTCTTCTTTAACTTCTTCTTTTGTTACTAGAAATCTATTGGTACATCTAAAGCTTTAGCTATTATATAAAGTGTATCTACTGAAAAATTATATGCTACTTTTTCACTTTGTATTTGCCTTATAAAATCATGTGAAAGGTCAACCATTTCGGCAAATTTTGCTGAGGTTATCCCTTTTTCTAATAGATACTTTCTGATATTTTTTCTTATGTGAGGTCTTGACTAACAAATTTATGAAAACAGATATAGTTTTTAAATAGTTTGATTGAAATAGTAAAAGATAAGATAGAAAAAATGATAAGTATAATAATAAAGATATTTTAAACAAATTAGTAAATATAATTAAAACTTATATATTTTAAAAATACTCAATTTGAGTACCAAATAAGGTTGTTTACATTAAATTTGTAAAGTACGTTGACATTTTTAAATATAAAGTATATTTTGCGACTAAAAATTTTTAGGACAAAATTTCTTGTATTTTCGGGGTATTTTTTTTATAATAAAAAAAAGTTTCAAAAAAAGTGCAAAAATTTGACCCTTTTAGGAAATATATATATATATGAAGGAAAAAATTGTATTTATTTCTAAAAGGAGGTAAAAAATGAATTATTATGATGAAGTAAATAGTTATGTTAAAAAAGTAGAGATAGGAAAAGCAATTAGAGAAACAAATGCTAATAGAGAATTAGTAGAATGTTATTGGAATGTAGGTAGATTAATAGTGGAAGCCCAGGGAGGAAAGGAAAAAGCTAAGTATGGTAATGAATTATTAAAGACATGGGCAGAAAAACTAACAAAGGAGTATGGAAAAGGTTATGATTATTCTAATTTAAGAAGATTTCGTCAATTTTATATATTATTTCCAATGTGTGGGCCGTTGGCCCACACATTAAGCTGGACAAATATTTGTAAAATACTTCCTATCAAGGATGAGAATAAGAGAAATTATTATATTAACTTATGCATTACTAATAATTTATCAAAAAGAGACTTGATAAAAGAAATAAAGAATAACTCATACGAAAGATTAGAGCATAAACCAGATAAAATTGATATTGTTGTGCCTGCAAAAGTACCTGCAATAGTAAACAACTTTAAAAATCCTATTTTGTTAGAATTAAAAGATAAAGAAATAAAGTCAGAGAGTGATTTAGAAAAACTAATTTATTCACAATTAAGTTATGTGTTTTTACAATTGGGTAAAGGATTTACTTGGGTAGGAAATCAATATAAAGTTAGTGATGGAAATAAAAACTACTTTATAGATATGTTACTTTACAATTACATATATAATTGTTTTGTAGTTGTAGAAATAAAATGTAGAAAACTTAAAAAAGAAGATAAAGGACAAGTAGAGTTTTATATGAATCTTGTTGATAACTATGTTAAAGAACCAAGTAATAACCCAACGATAGGAATAATTATAACTAAAGACCAAGACAAGTTTGTGGCAAATTTTGTTAGAAGTGAAAAGGTTGTGCCACTTACATATGAATTAGTGAAATGAGTTATTGTGAGCTAAATTATGATAAATATGTAAAGTAAAGTGTCAAGTGTGACATATATTCAGACATATATTTTGACTAGTTTTGTCGAAGTTGTTTAAAGTTTTTAAAATATTCACTAAACTAATATGTAAGGAGAGAAAAATATGTTTAAGTTAGAGCTAGAGTATAAAAATTGTATATTGTTTGCAAGACTTAAAGGAATATTAAATAGAAAGAATAGTTATAAAATAAATAATTATTTAAATCCTGTGATAAAAAAACATAATATTAAATATTTAGTCTATAATTTTGAAGATTTAGAAATGATAGATAATTCTGGAATAGATGCTATTAAAAATAGTAAATATTTTGTAAAATGTAATAAAGGAGTAGTTAAAGTATGTGGGGTATGTGGGGCGCAAGAATATCTGTGTAAGTATCTAAAACTGGTTAAGGTTAAAAGTGAAATAGATGCATGTATGGAAATGGAGGTTATGTAATGTTAGAAGAAATTATTAAGTCAAGTGCTGGATTAATATGGAAGATAGCCAAGAATTTTTATGGTGTAGATAAAAATGATTTGTATCAAGCTGGTGTTCTTGGAGTTATTAAAGCATATCAAAATTATAAAGATGATGGAACAACTAAGTTTAGTACATATGCCTATAACTATATCTTTGGAGAAATGTACATACTAGCAAATAACAAAGAAATTAAATTAAACAAAGATGTAAATAGACTTTTAAAAATGATTGATATGGGAAGAGTTAGGCTTTCTCAAGAAATAATGCGTGAACCATCTAATAGAGAATTAGCAGAATATTTAGAAATGGATTTAAGAAATTTAGAACAAATAGAAATGTATAGAAATAATTTTGTTTCAATGGATGAAGATAATGATGAAAGAAGAGATTTACATGAAGTAATAGCTTGTAATGAAGCTTTAAGTGAAGATGATAGAATAGTTTTAAATGATAGTATTAATTCGTTAGATAATTTAGAAAAAGATATTATTAGAAGTCGTTATTATGAAGATTTAACTCAAAGCGAAACTGCTAGAAAGTTAGGTATTACTCAAGTAATGGTTTCAAGATATGAAAAAAGAAGTTTAAGTAAAATGCGAGACTTTATGTATATGTAAGAAATTTTAATTCATAATAATAATGGTGAATGTTATGAATAAAGAAGACTATAAAAAATTAGTTAAAAAGCATACTCCTAAAGAACCAAAATTAAGAAATGTTGGAGTAGCTTTTTTAGTGGGAGGATTAATTGGTTTATTTGCTGAAATTCTAATCTTTGTAATTAAGCATTGTTTTTCTGTTTCAGTAGTTGTTGCTGGACTTATTACAGCTTTAATTGTTATTTTTTTATCAAGTTTATTTACAGCTTTAGGTTTTTTTGATAATTGGGTTAACAAATGTAAATGTGGTTTAATTATTCCCACTACTGGATTTGCTCATAGTGTGGCTTCAAGTGCTTTAGAGTATAAAAAAGATGGTTTAATTACTGGTCTTGGTTCTAACTTTTTTAAACTAGCTGGTTCAGTAATTTTATATGGAATTATTTCAGCTTTTATTTTAGTGATTGTGAAGGTGATTTTTGGTGGCTAGTATGAAATTTAAAAATGTTTATTTAAATGATTATTATACAATAGTTGGACCTTTAGAAAAAAATAGTCATTTAAAAAGATTAGATATGGTTATGGATGATTATTATATTGGAGAAAAAACTTTTGAACAAGCTGAAGTAAAAATGCAACAACTTGTAATTGATAATTTAATTGGTAAAAATAATTTAAATATTAGTGATATTGATTTGCTTGTAGGTGGAGATTTAACTAATCAAATTGCTATTAGTAATTATAGTGCTAAAAATTACAATATTCCATTTTTAGGACTTTATTCTGCTTGTGCTACATTTGTAGAAAGTTTGATTGTTGCATCAAGTATGGTCGATAGTGGAAAATTAAAAAAAGTAATTGGTATTACTAGTAGTCATAATTTAACTGCTGAAAGACAATTTAGATATCCAGTTGAATATGGTGCACCGAGAGCTCATACTGCAACATTTACATCAACAGGTGCTGTTTCAACTCTTTTAAGTAAGAAACCTAGTAAAATAAAATTTGAAAGTGCAACAATTGGGGTACCTGTAGACTTAGGAATAAATGATGCTAATAATTTAGGGGCAGCGATGGCTCCAGCAGCTGCAAGTACTATTGCAACACATTTTGCTAGTTTAAAAAGAGATGCAAGTTATTATGATTTAGTTTTAACTGGTGATTTAGGATGTGTTGGTAGTGAGATTTTAAAAGATTATTTAGAAACTGTATATAATATAAGGTTAAAAAAATATATGGATGCTGGTTGTGAATTATATTTAGATAGTCAAGAGACTTATGCTGGAGGAAGTGGACCAGCTTGTTTACCAATTGTTTTATTTAATAAAGTGCTTCTTAATAAAAAATATAAGAAAATATTATTAGTAGCAACAGGGGCTTTGCATAGTCCAACAACTGTTAACCAACATGGAACAATTCCATCAATTGCTCATGCTATTAGTTTGGAGGTGGAATAATGAATTTCTTTATGGCATTTCTATTTGCTGGGACTTTATGTGCTTCAGCTCAAATTATTTTGGATAATACTAAATTAACTCCAGGACATATTACAAGTTTATATACAATTGGAGGGGCATTTTTATCGTTTTTAGGTTATTATGATTGTCTTATAAATAAGTTTGGAGCAGGAGCAACAATTCTTATTTCTAACTTTGGTCACTCTTTATATAGTTCAGCTTGGCAAGGGTATATAGAAGATGGTTTCTTTGGTATATTTAGTAATATGTTATGTAAATCATCTGGTGTAATAACTGGTGCAATAGTTTCAGCTTTCTTAGTTTCAATTATTTTTAAACCTAAAAACTAATCAATAAAAATTATACGTACAAGAAACATAAACATTTTAAACAAATGTTTGTGTTTTGTGTTGACAATTTATAAAACTTGTTGTACAATTAAGTTGTATCAGGGTATTAGGAGGAAAAAATGAAAGTTACAAAAGATGAAAAGAATAAAGATAAGGCACTAGAACAAGTTATTGCTGATATTGAAAAACAATTTGGAGCAAGAGCCATAATGAAACTTGGAGATAATGAACACATGAATGTTGATGTTACTTCAAGTGGTTCAATTGCAATTGATGTTGCTTTAGGTGTTGGTGGTTATCCTAAAGGAAGAATTATTGAAATATATGGACCAGAATCAAGTGGTAAAACAACTGTAGCCCTTCAAGCTATTGCAGAAGTGCAAAAAAATGGAGGGAGAGCTGCATTTATAGATGCTGAACATGCACTAGACCCAGTTTATGCTAAAAAATTAGGAGTTAATATTAATGAACTTTTACTAAGTCAACCAGATACTGGTGAAGAAGCCCTTGAAATTTGTGATGCCTTAGTTAAAAGTGATGCTGTTGATATTGTAGTTATTGACTCAGTTGCAGCATTAGTTCCTCAAGCAGAAATTGATGGTGAAATGGGAGATTCTCATGTAGGTCTTCAAGCAAGATTAATGTCACAAGCATTAAGAAAATTATCAGGAACAATGAATAAAACTAAAACAACGGCAATATTCATTAACCAATTAAGAGAAAAAGTTGGTGTTATGTTTGGTAATCCTGAAACAACACCAGGTGGAAGAGCATTAAAATTTTATTCTACTATTAGACTTGATGTAAGACGTGGAGAACAAATTAAAATGGGAGACCAAATTATTGGTAATAAAACTAATATTAAAGTTGTTAAAAATAAAGTTGCTCCACCATTTAAAACTGCTACTGTAGATATTATGTATGGAGAAGGAATATCTAGAGAAGGAGAAATTATAGATATTGCTAGTGATTTAGCTATAATTGATAAAAGTGGTGCTTGGTATTCTTACAATGGTGAAAAAATTGGTCAAGGTAAGGAAAATGTAAAAATATTTTTAAAAGAAAATCCAGTTTTAAGGGATGAACTTGAACAAAAAATCAGAGAACATTATGGTTTTATAGAAAAAATAAAAGATAAAAAGGAAAAAAATTAGAAAAATAAAAATGAAACCTATAAACTAAATTCTAAAAAATGAACCTATTTTATAGGTTTTTTCTATTATAATAAGAAATTAAAATGAAATTGAAAAAACTTTAAAATACTAATAGGGCTAATAAATATATTACCATTTAAACTATGTTGAGGTTACTCAAAATATTGCTTTTAGTATGATTCTAACGTCTATTAATCCAATTATTTTGCCTAAGCAAAAAGAAAATATAGTAACAATAATTATAATTATGTTTACTGGAGATTCTGGGATATAGATGAAAAAACAGATAAAGAGTTTGAAAAAGATACTAAAATAAAAGAAGAAAACGGTTATGAAAGATATAAAAATATAACTTTATATGCTTCTTGGACTAAAAATAATGAAATCAAAAATAATGGTGAAGTAAATGCTAGTATTATATTTGATAAAGAAATAACTAAGAATTATGTATTGGATATTAAAGAAGTTGAAGTAAAAAAAGATCTTGCTAATAAGAATATTAAATATATAGTTGATATTTGCTATCGAAGAGAATAATAATATAGTTAATCCTAAAACTAATGATGATATTGTAATATATTTTATTTCTAGTATTATATCACTAGTTGGTGTTACAGGTGTTTTAATTTATTATAGAAAAAAACAAAATTAATTAATTTAATTATATTTTTATATAAATTAGTGATGAATAAATTTTTTGGTATAATTTAAAGATAATCAAAATTCTCATTTTAAAATAGAGGATTTTTGTTGTGTACATTTTACAAATATAGATGTTTATTTTATTACATTTATTTTTCTTTGTTAGTAAAATTCTTTTATTAAAATTATTATGTTTTTCTTGACAATTATATCATTTTGTATTATTATCTATGGGTATTTACGTGAAAAAAGGGTGAAGTTTTATGGATAAGATAATAAATATTGCCGTAGTTGCACATGTTGATGCTGGTAAATCTACTTTAGTTGATGGTTTGCTAAGACAAAGTGGTGTTTTTAGAGCAAATGAAGAATTAGTTGATTGTGTTATGGATAGTGGAGACCTTGAAAAAGAAAGAGGTATTACTATTACTGCTAAAAACTGTGCTATTAAATATAAGGATTATAAAATCAATATAGTTGATACTCCCGGTCATGCTGATTTTTCTAGTGAAATTGAAAGAGTTATTAAAACTGTTGATACAGTTATTTTACTTGTGGATTCTGCTGAAGGACCTATGCCTCAAACTAGATTTGTTTTAAAAGAAGCATTACAAAATAATTTAAAACCAATTTTATTTATTAATAAAATTGATAAAAAAGATGAGAGAGCTGAAGAAGTTGTTGATATGACATTTAATTTGTTTATGGAATTAGGTGCAACAGATGAGCAACTAGATTTTCCTATTCTTTATGGTAGTGCTAGAAGTGGTTATGCAATTTATAATATGAGTGATGAAGGTAAGGATTTAACGCCATTGTTAGAAACTATTGTAAATAATACTAAAGTTTTTGAAGGTAGTGAGGCTGATCCATTACAATTACAAGTATGTCAACTTGCATATGATGATTATATTGGTAGACTGGGTATTGGTAGAATTAATAAAGGTAAAATAAAAAGTGGAGAAACTGTTTCTTTAGCAACAAATGATGGAAAAGTTGAATCTTTCCGTGTTACTAAATTGTTTGTTAATGAAGGCATTAAAAGAGTAGAGGTTCCTGTTGCTTATTTTGGAGATATCGTAACTGTTGCAGGATGTAGTGATGTTTCTATTGGAGATACAATTTGTGAAAAAGATAAAATTAATCCACTTCCTAAAATTGTTATTGAAGAACCAACATTATCAATGAATTTTTTAGTTAATAATTCTCCATTTGCTGGTCAAAGTGGTAAATTTTTAACAAGTAGACATTTAAAAGAAAGATTAGAAAAAGAACTTGAAACTAATGTAGGTTTAAAAGTTGAACAATTAGAAGGTGCTGATGGTTTTAAGGTAAGTGGTCGTGGTGAACTTCATTTATCAATTTTGCTTGAAAATATGAGAAGAGAAGGATATGAATTATCTGTTTCTAAGCCTGAAGTTATTTTTAAAGAAGTAGATGGTGAAAAATGTGAGCCATATGAAAAAGTTATTGTTAATGTACCAAATGAATATTCTGGAACTGTAATTAATTCTTTAAATGAAAGAAAAGGAATTATGCAAAGCGTTACACCAGGTGAAGTTGGATATACAAAATGTGAATATTTAGTTCCTACTAGAGGATTAATTGGTTATCGTGGTTCATTTATTACTGAAACTAAGGGTGAAGGTATCATGGTTCGTTCATTTGATTCTTATGGACCTTATGCTGGGGCTATTTCAGGACGTAAAAATGGTGTTTTAGTTTCAATGGTTAATGGTACAACTTTTGGTTATTCATTATTTAACTTAAGTAGTAGAGGTACAATGATAGTAGACCCATCAACTGATGTTTATATTGGTATGATCGTAGGCATTGCTAATAAAGAAGGAGATTTAGATGTTAATCCTTGTAAGAATAAAGAACTAACTAATACTAGAAGTGCTCATGCTGATGAAGCAATAGTATTAAATAAAGCTAAGAAATTTACTTTGGAAGAAGCATTGGAATTTATTGAAGATGATGAATATATTGAAATAACTCCAACAGAAATAAGACTTAGAAAAAAATATTTAGATCCAAAAGAAAGATATAGAAGAGCTCGTTAATATGCGACTCTTTTTTTTATGGTTTTTTCAGTAAAAAATGCAATTTTTTCTTTTATTTTAGTAAAAGTTGTGGTATAATTTATTTATCAGTTTTAAGTGGGCAGAAAATCCCACTTTTATTATTAGTTATGGAGGTGTTTATGAAACTAGTTTTGGAGAAACTTAAAATTGATTTACAAGAAAGATTGGATAGCGGGGAAATAATAGTTGATGATGTAACTTTTGAAGAAAAAGGAAAGTATCATTTCTTAACGGTTACTTTAGATAAAATCGGAGGAATTGATTTGGAAACTATTGTTGATGCTACGAAAATTGTAAATGAGGTAGTGGATAAAGCTGATATAACTGATGATAGTTATATACTAGATGTAGTAAGCAAAGAAAGAGGAGAGTAAAATGAATGGTAAAGAATTAATTAAAGCGTTAAATACTATTGTGGAAGAAAAAAATATAAGTGCTGATATAATATTTGAAGCATTAGAATTAGCACTTCAAACAGCATATAAGAAAAATTTTAATTCAAAAACTAATGTTAGAGTAGATATTAATCGTGAAACTGGAGATATTAAAGTTTATTCTTATTATGTAGTTGTACCTGAAATTGATGAAGGTAGTGTTGTAGAAGATGAAGAAGGTAATGTTACGAGAGTAGAACCTGAAGTAAATAGAGATGCCCAAATATTACTTGAAGATGCTATTAAAAAGGTACCCACTATAAAAGTAGGAGAAACTATTGAAGAAGAAGTAACACCAAAAGATTTTGGAAGAGTGGCAGCTGGTACTGCGAAACAAGTTGTAATGCAAAAGATAAGAGAAGCAGAAAAGAATAGTGTTATTGAAGAATTTGCTGATAAACAAGATGAATTAATGGTTGGTATGGTTGCTATGGAAGACCAAAATAACTATTATATAGATTTAGGTAGAACAAGAGGAATATTGCCTAAAAAAGAAATTATACCTGGTGAACAAATAGTAATGGGGTCAAGTATTAAAGTTTATGTAAGTAAAGTTGAAAGTGGACCAAAAGGACCAATTATTAAATTGTCTAGAAAAAATTATGGTTTTGTTAAAAGATTATTTGAACATGAAATACCTGAGGTTGCAAATGGTACAATAATTATTACTCAAGTAGTTAGAGAAGCAGGCATTCGTACGAAAGTAGCTTTATATTCAACAAATGATAGAATTGATGCAATTGGTTCTTGTATTGGTGAAAGAGGTTCAAGAATTGCTGGTATTTTAAAAGAACTAAAGGGCGAAAAAGTAGATTTAGTTTTATATAGTGAAGACCCTGCAGAATTTATTAAAAATGCAATGACACCAGCTAAAGATGTAATAGTATCAATTCCAGATGCAGAAGAAAGAAATGCTTTAGTAATAGTTAATAATGATAATTTATCACAAGCAATTGGTAAAAAGGGAAGTAATATTAAATTAGCAAGTAAGTTAACCAAATATCATTTAGAAATTAAAACAATGGAAGAAATTCAACAAGCAGGTAATAATTAATGAAGAAAATTCCAATGCGTTCATGTGTAATAACTAAAGAAAAATTGCCTAAGAAAGATTTAATTAGGGTAGTTAGAACACCAGATGGTGAAGTAATTATTGATACAGTTGGTAAAGCAAATGGACGTGGTGCTTATTTAAAAAAAGATATTGAGGTTATAAAAAAAGCTAAAAGTAATAAATTATTAAATAGGGTATTAGAAGTGGAAATACCAGATAAAATATATGAAGAGTTAGAAGAAATAATAAACAAATAAAGAAAGGTTGTGATTAAATGAAAGTTTCAGAATATGCAAATGATGTAAATTTATCTGTGGCAGAAATATTAAAGAAATGTCATGAGTTAGCAATTAATGTTAATAATAAAGATGATTATTTAACAGATGATGATATTATTATGCTAGATAATACTATTAATTTAATTTCTACGGATGATGAAATTACTTTTGAAGAAGAAGAGGATATTGAAGATAAAGTAGATGAAATAATGACTTCTTCAAGAGTAGATAAAAGTATGAAAGATAGTATATCAAAAGAAAAATTGAAGAAGAAAGATGCAAGTAAGCAAGATTTCAATTTAAAGAAGAAAGAAATGTATAAGCATAAGAATAAACTTATGAAAAATGAAACAGATGAAAATATTGTTTTATATAAAAATGGAATGAGTGTAGCAGAATTTGCAAATGTTTTAAATGTTGGTGGAGCTGAAATAATTAAGAAATTAATGGAAAATGGTTTAATGTTAAGTTTAAATCAACCAATTGATTTTGAAAATGCAGAAATAATAGCACTTGATTATAAAAAGACTTTAAAAAGAGAAGAAACTCAAGATGTTACTAATTTTGAATCTTATGAAATAATTGATAAAGAAGAAGATTTAGTTAAAAGACCTCCGATAGTAACTATAATGGGACATGTTGACCATGGTAAAACTACATTACTTGATTATATTAGAAATACCCACGTGGTTGATAAAGAATTTGGAGGAATTACTCAACATATCGGGGCTTATCAAACTAAATATAAGGATGAACTTATAACATTTATTGATACTCCAGGACATGCTGCTTTTACAGAAATGCGTGCAAGAGGTGCATCAGTTACAGATATAGTTATTATAATTGTGGCTGCAGATGATGGGGTTAAACCGCAAACTAAAGAAGCAGTTGATCATGCATTAAGTGCCAATGTACCAATAATTGTAGCAGTTAATAAAATAGATAAGCCAGATGCAAATATTGATAGAGTTTTAACAGAAATGGCTGAAATTGGAATTACACCTGAGGCTTGGGGAGGAGATACTCCATTTATTAATATATCTGCTCATACTGGTGAAGGTGTTGAATTATTACTAGAAACAATTCTTACAATTGCTGAGGTTAATGAACTTAAGGCTAATCCAAATCGTTATGCGGTTGGTGCTGTTATTGAATCTCGCCTTGATAAAAATGTCGGAGGTGTTGCTTCATTCTTAATTCAAAATGGTACACTTAGACTTGGAGACCCAATTGTTGTTGGTACAAGCTATGCAAAGGTTAGAACAATGAAAAATGATCGTGGAGAATCTATAGTTCTTGCTGGTCCATCAACTCCGGTAGAAATTACTGGTTTAACAGAAAATCCGTCGGCTGGAGATAAATTCATGGCATTTGAAACAGAAGCTGAAGCTAAAGCTGTTGCCCAAAAACGCCACGATGCTGCGAAAATGAATGCAGGTAAAGATAAGAAGGTTTCTTTAGATGATTTATTTGCATCAGTTGATGCTGGTAATAAAGAAATAAATGTTGTTTTAAAAGCAGATGTTCGTGGTTCTGAAGAAGCTGTTAAAAATGCTTTAGAAAAAATTAAAGAAAAAGATGTATCTGTTAAAGTAATAAGAAGTGGTATTGGTGCTATTAGTGAATCTGATGTAGTACTTGCTAGTGCTTCAAATGCTATTATTATTGGATTTAATGTTGTTGCATCAAATAATGCTAAGGATATTGCTAAAGATAATAATATAGATATTAGATTATATACAATTATTTATAAATTAGTTGAAGATATTGAAGCTGCTATTAATGGTATGTTAGATCCTGAATATGAAGAAAAAGTATTAGGTTCTGCCGAAGTTAGAAAAATATTTAAATTCTCTAAGATTGGTAATATAGCGGGTTCTTATATAACAAGTGGTATTGTTAAAAATGGTGCTATGGCTCGTGTTATTCGTGATGGAGTTGTTATAGCAAGTGATGAGGTTATAGCTTCTTTACAAAGAGAAAAAGATACAGTTAAAGAAGTTAAAAAAGGCTTTGAATGTGGTATTACTTTAGAAAAATTCAATGATTTTAAAGAAGGCGATACTATTGAAGCGTATGAAATGGTTGAGGTAAAACATGCCTAAGTATAAGATTGCACGAATTGCTAGTGATATTCAAAGATATCTTGGTGATATATTAATTAATGAAGTTAATGACGAAATACTTAAAAGTATAACCATAACGGGTTGTGATGTAACTAATGATTTAAGTTATTGCAAAATATATTTTACTTCTATTATGGATATGGATGAAAAAACTTTGGAAAAAGAGGTTAACGAAGCTGCACCATTTATTCGTGGTAAGTTAAGTGAAAGACTAGAAATTAGACATACACCAGAACTTAAATTTATTTTTGATAAATCTATTGCTTATGGCGAAAAAATAGAAAAGATTATTGATAGTCTTGAAAGGTAGTTTAATATGGATCAACTAATAGTTGTAAATAAGCCAGAAGGTTATACAAGTAGAGATGTTGTTAATAAATTAAGTAAAATATTAAATACTAAAAAAATAGGACATACAGGAACTCTAGATCCAATTGCAACTGGAGTTCTTGTTTGTTTAACTGGTAAATATACTAAACTAGTTGATTTATTAACTGCTTTAGATAAAGAATATATTGCAGAAATAAAATTAGGTATTAAAACTGATACTGGTGATGTAACTGGAAATGTAATAGATAAAAGCAATAAAGTTATTTTGAAAAATGATATTCTAGATGTAATAGAAAAATTTCCAAAGACATATTTACAAACTGTTCCTAAATATTCCGCTGTTAAGATTGATGGTAAAAAGTTATATGAATATGCAAGAGAAAATATTGAAATTGAGTTACCTAAAAGAGAAGTAAATATATATAATTTAGAATTAATTAGTTTTAATGAAGATATTATAAAGATTAAAACTAAAGTATCTAAAGGGACATATATTAGAAGCTTAATTGAAGATATATGTGATATGTTAGGTACAGTTGGATGTATGAAAAGTTTAGTTAGAACTTATCAAGGAGTATTCGGAATTGATGAAGCATATACACTAGAAGATATTAAAAATAATAATTATAAAAGTAAAAATATTCATGAGTTTTTAGATTATCCTTGCATAAATGTTGAAGAATGTAATTTAAAAACAGTATTAAATGGTGGTAAAATAAGTAATATATATAATATTAAAGATAAAGTTATTATGATCTATAATAATAAAGATTTAGCTATATATGAAGTTGATGGAAAGACTCTAAAACCTTATGTGATGTTTTAGAGTCTTTTTAGTGTAAAGTAGTGTAAATAAATATATATAAAAGTGATTGGAAGTGGTATAATATTTAGTAGGAGAACGTTCTATGAAGAGATTTAAATTAAGGACATTTTATTTAAGTATTGTAATGTTTATTGTTTTATTATATTTAGAATTGATATTTAGAATGGTTAATAATATTGATATTTTTAATATTAGTCTTTTATATGTAATAGTGTTTAATATATTTATGACAATTTTGATATGTATAATAGGTAAATTGTTTAATAGAAAAGTTAATAAAATAATGTTTTTAAGTGGATTATTTTTGTTAGGATTTTTATATAGTGTTCAACTTTGTGTATTTAAGATGTTTGGTTTTTATTTTGATTGGACATTAATTGGGGCAAGTGGACAAATTGCATCTTTTGCAGGTGATGGATTAAATTTAATTATTGCCAATATTATTGGACTTATTTTAAATTTTATGCCATTTATATTATTTTTAATTTATAATAGAATAATTGTAATAGAAAAAGATGATGTAAAAGCTAATATTGTTAAAATTGTGTTATGTGTTTTAACAGGATTATCGTTTTATGGAGTTTTAAATATAAAAAGAGATGAGGTTAATTCTCCATATAAGTTATATACAAGTGTTAATAATGTTGATTTAAATGTAAGAACTTTTGGGGTAGTAAATGCTTTTTTCATAGATACTTATAGAAATATATTTGGATTTGAAGAAATAATTGATATACCAAATAAACCAAGAGATGATGTAAACAATAATGATGGTAATGATAATGTTGGTGTAAAAAATTATGAGTATAATAATTTGGATATTGATTTTGATAAATTAATAAGTAGTGAAAGTAATAAAACTATTAAAGCAATGCATGAATATTTTAAAAGTGAAAGTGGTACAAAAGAAAATATGTATACTGGATACTTTAAAGGTAAAAATTTAATTCTATTTATGGCTGAGAGTTTTAATGAAATAGCAGTTAGAGAAGATTTAACTCCGACATTATATAAACTTGTTAATAGTGGATTTGTTTTTGAAAATTTTTATACTCCGACGATTAGTAGTACGATTGGGGGAGAATTTCAAGAACTTACTGGTTTAGTGGCAGCATCAGGTTTTTTAAGTCCTTGGAAAACTGGAACAAATTATTATCCATTTGGTATTGGCACAATATTTAAAAATATGGATTATAATACGTTTGCTTATCATGACCATAGCGTTTATTTTCAAAATAGATATATTTATTTAAAATCGTTAGGGTTTGATAATTTTAAAGGATGTTTTAATGGTTTAGAAAAAAGTATTAATTGTCATACTTGGCCAGAATCAGATGTAGAAATGATTAATGCTACGATGGATGATTATATTAATAGTGATAAACCTTTCTTTACATATTATGTAACTGTTAGTGGACATGGTGGTTATACATTTTCATCTAGTGCCACAGCAAAAAAACATTATAATGAGGTTAAAAATTTAGATTATAGTGAAAAACCAAAGGCTTATTTGGCAGCTCAAATAGAACTTGATAGAGCTTTAGAAATATTAATTAAAAAACTAAATGATGCTGGAGTATTAGATGATACAGTTATTGCTTTAGTTGGAGATCATTATCCATATTATTTAAGTTTAGATGAAGTAAATGAAATATCATCTTATAAAAAAGATGGTGTAATTGAAGTAAATAAAAGTAATTTTATATTATGGAATAATAAAATGGAAACTATTAAAATAGATAAAGTAGGTAGTCAAATAGATGTTTTACCAACACTATATAATTTATTTGGAGTTAAATATGATTCAAGGCTTATTATTGGTAAAGATATTTTAAGTACAGAGCCAGGTCTTGCAATATTTGGTAATAGAAGTTGGGTTAGTGATAAAGGTAAATATTTTTCTCAAAGTAAAAAGTTTGTTCCAAATGAAAGCGTAGATGTAAGTAATGATTATATTACTTATATGAATAGCGTTGTTAATAATAGAATGTCAATGAGTAAAAATATAATGGTAAATAATTATTATAAGAAAGTATTAGGTGATTAATATGTGTGGTATATGTGGGATAATTAGAAAAGGTGACAATAAAGATATTATCAAAAAAATGAATGACAGAATTATGCATCGTGGACCAGATGGAGAAGGTTATTACATTGATGGTGATATTGCTTTTGGCCATCGTAGATTATCAATTATTGACCTTTCAACTGGGGACCAACCAATTTATAACGAAGATAATAGTGTTGTAACAGTTTATAATGGAGAAATTTATAATTATGTTGAGTTACGAAGCGAACTTGAATCTTTAGGTCATGAGTTTAAAACAAAGAGTGATACCGAGGTATTAGTCCATGGATATGAAGAGTGGCATACGGATTTACCTAAACACTTAAGGGGAATGTTTGCTTTTGCTATTCACGATAAAAATCGTAATGAAATATTTTTAGCACGAGATAATTTTGGTATTAAACCACTTTATTATGCAAAGATGAATGATAGTTTTATGTTTGCATCAGAAATTAAATCTTTCTTAGATGTCCCAGATTTTAAGAAAGAATTTAATGAAGAAATATTGGAAACCTACTTAGAATTTAGTTTTGTACCTACGAATGAAACATTTTTTAAAGGTGTTTATAGATTAGATGCAGGATGCAGTTTATTATATAAAGATGAAGATATAAAAATAAATAAATATTTTAAATTAGATTTTAAAGAAGATACAATGAGTTTTACAGATTCTGTTAAAAATATTAGTGATGTTATGGAAGATAGTGTAAAAAGACATTTAATAGCAGATGTTGAAGTTGGCTCATTTCTATCTAGTGGAATTGACTCATCATATATTGTATCTTTAGCTAGACCTCATAAAACATACACAGTAGGGTATGAAAATAAAAAGTATGATGAAATAAATTATGCTAAAGATTTAGCAGATAAATTAGGTATAAAAAATGAAAGCAAAATAATTAAAAAAGATGAGTATTTAGATGCTATACCTAAGATTATGTATCATTTAGATGAACCTACGAGTGATCCTGCTGCAATATCACTATATTTTGTTGCTAAACTTGCAAGTCGTGATTTAAAAGTTGTGTTATCTGGTGAAGGTGCTGATGAGTTTTTCGGAGGATACAATTATTATAGAGAAGAGGTTGATTATAAATTTTATAATAAAATTCCTTATGGTATTAGACATGCAATTGGAAAAGTTGCTGGTTTGTTTCCAGAGGTTAGAGGTTTTAACTTTTTAGTAAGACGTGGTGAAAAGTTAGAAAATAGTTATATCGGTGTTAATAGAAATTTTTCAGAAAAAATGGCTAGAAAAGTATTAAGAAAAAATTATGAATTAAAAGCAATTGATGTAACAAAAAATGTCTATAATGAATTTAAAGATTATAGTAATATAGATAAAATGCAAGCAATAGATATTAATTTTTGGTTAATGAAAGATATTTTACTTAAAGCTGATAGAATGACTATGGCATCATCCATTGAAGGCAGAGTTCCATTTATTGATAAAGAAGTATTTAGTGTAGCATCAAAACTACCTTTTGATTATAAAGTTACTAAAGAAAATACTAAAGTAGCTTTAAGAGAAGCAGCAAAAGAAGTTATTCCAACTGATGCATATAAAAAGAAAAAATTAGGTTTTCCAGTACCTATTAGAGAATGGATAAAAGATGGAGCATTTAAGGAAGATATTGAAAAAACAATAAATAGTGATGTTGCTAATAGATATTTTAATGTTAAGTTTTTAAATAAATTATTTAATGAACATTTAAGTGGTAAAAAAGATAATTATAGAAAGATTTGGACAGTTTATACATTTATAAAATGGTATCAAGTATTTTTTGAAGGATAGTAGTGGTTATGGAGAGATTAGGTATTAAAAAAATTGATGGAGAATATCCAAGGGTAATATTATATAATAATGATAAAGTTAGTTTAGAAATTTCTTTTGAAGGTAATTTAGATTTATATTTTGTTTTAAAAGGCGCGGATATTGATAATAAGGTAATTATTAATGAAACCAATTTAAGAGTTTATGCTGTATTTAATGAATTATATGAAAGTTTGATTAATTGTTCATTACCTTATGAAATACGCGATAAAAATATGTTACGTAGAACGTCAAATTATGATATGTTAGTACAAAACAATGTTATTAAATGGTCTTGTGATGATTATTCAGTAGATGTAGGGCCTTCTTTTGAAATAGCAAAAGTTAATGATGAGTTTGTAATAACTTTTGATAGAGGAAATATAGGAAAACAATTTTTAGCAAGTAAGTATAGTATTAATGTAAGACTTAGAAACAGTGGTTCATTGTATCATCCATTTAATGCTAATTTTATGAGACTTTATCATGAGTTATGTGATTTAGATTTAGATCAAATATATATAGATGAAATAGGAAAATTAAAAAGAATAAAAATTTAAGGAGAATGTATGGAATATGTAATTGTTGGGCTACTTGGAGTAGTTATAGTACTTTTACTAGTGCTAGTTTTAAGAAAAAATAATAATAACAATAATGAAATGACTGAAAGACTAGGTCATTTTGAAGCAAATATTAATAAAGAAATCGGAGAGTTTAAGTTTGGTTTTTCAAAAGTTTTAACTCATGATTTTGAACTTTTAAATGAAAGAATTGAAAAGAAGTTAACATTAATTAATGATAGAGTTAATGAACGACTTGACCAAAACTTTGAAAAAAGTAATAAAACATTTATGAATGTTTTAGAAAGATTAAATAAAATAGATGAAGCTCAAAAGAAAATTGATAGCTTAAATGGAGAAATTGTTTCACTTCAAGGAGTTCTTACTGATAAGAAAACTCGTGGTACATTTGGAGAAGTTAATTTGGAATATATTTTAAATAATGCTTTTGGAAGTAATAAAAATGGTATTTATAAAACTCAAGTTAAACTTTCTACTGGTGTTATTGCAGATGCTATTCTTTATGCTCCAGCACCTTTAGGTACAATTGCAATTGACTCTAAGTTTCCTTTAGAAAACTATCAAAGAATGACGGATAGAACTAAATCTAAAGAAGAAAGAGATTATTATGAAAAAATGTTTGTAAGTGATGTTAAAAAACATATCAATGATATTAGTGAAAAGTACATAATCCCTGGAGAAACAACTGATGAAGCTATTATGTTTTTACCAGCAGAGGCTTTATTTGCAGAAATTAATGCTTATCATGCTGAGTTATTAAATTATGCCTATAGTAAAAAGGTATGGATTGCGGGTCCTACGACATTAATTAGTACTGTTTCTATTATTAGTATGATACTTAAAAATATGGAAAGAGATAAATATGCTAAAGTTATTCATGAAGAACTAAATAAATTAAGTGTAGAATTTTCTAGATATAAAGAACGTTGGGATAAACTTGCTAGAAGTGTTAAAACTGTAAATCAAAGCATTGATGAACTTCATACCACAAGTGAAAAAATTACTAAGAGATTCGATAGTATTAATAGTGTTGATTTAGATAAGTTAGGTAATAAAGAAGATAATATAGAAATGATTGAGATGAAGTAAGTGAAAAAAACATCAAATAACACGAATGCGTTAATTTGATGTTTTTGGGGGTTAAAATGGTTATGTAAAATAAAATATCTGTGTGTGATATTGTAATGAAAGTGGGTAAAATATGAAAAATAAAAAAACAAAAATAATAAGTATTATAAGTTTAATAGCATTAGCATTAACGCTGGTTACTGCAACATTTGCATACTTTATGGCACAGACAGGCAAAGGAAAATCAACTGATATTAAAATTAATGCGAGTACAGTAGATACATTTACATTTGAAACTGGTTCAGTAATTAGTTTAAATATAAATCAAGACAACTAAATGAGGTGAAAAGTTCGACCAATAATGAACGTTTTACCTTTTTTAGTCTTTTTTTCGTGTTAGTGTTTGTTCTTTTATTAAAGTATTTGAGTTGCCATTAAAGTAAATTACTCTAAATTCTTCATCTAGTTCTTTTGGTGTTAATAAAATTTTTGAACCAATCATAATCTTTTTATTATTGTTTTTATGTTCTAACCATCTACATTCCTTATTATAAGTGTATAGTCCATCATCTAAATCTTCAAAGAAAATAATGCCTTCGATTAATTCTTTGGTTTTTATAATTAATCCACGTGGAGTGATATCTTGAATAAATCCTTCGAATGTTTCATCGAAATGTTCTTTAACATATTTAACCATATAAAGTTTATTAGCTTCATATTCTGCTTTATCTGCACATCTTTCCATAATTGATGCTCTTTTAGCATATTCTTCAAGTTCATTTTTAAAGTTTTCTATATCAAATGATGGATCAAGCATAGTTTCAATATTATCTAATATGTATTCAATGATTAGATCCATAAATCTTCTTATTGGTGATGTTACTTGAGAATAACCCTCTAAAGCAAGACCATAATGACCTCGATTATCTGTACTGTAATATGCTTTTTGCATACTCCTTAAAAGTAGAGAAGATAAAATAAAAAATTCTTCTTTAGTGCTTAATGAATTAATAATTTTTTGTAAAACATGTGGGTCTGTTGTATCTTTTAAGCATTCAATTTTATATCCGATTGACTTAATTAATTTTAAAGTAACTCGTAATTTTTCATCCATTGGTATTTCATGGTTTCTATAAATGGAAATAAGACATAAATTAAGAGTATAATCTGCGATAGCTTCATTTGTAATAATCATACAATTTGCAATTATTTTTTCAGCTTCTTTTTGTGTCTTTGCTGATAAATTAAGACTATCTTCTGTTTCTATAAATTCTATTTCTTTAGAATCAAATTCTAATGAACCATTTTTTATTCTTCTGTTTTCAATAATGTGAGATAATTCTTGTAATAAAGATAAATCTTTTAAAAAAGGTTCATAACCTTCAGGTACTGTATTTTCATAAAATATTTGATTAACGTCTTCATAAGTCATTTTCTTTTTAGATTTAATAACACTATCAAATATTTCTAAATTTTCAACATAACCATTTTCATTAATAGTCATTCTGTAGGTTTTAGCTAGTCTTTCAACATTAGGGTTTAAAGAACAAATTCCATTTGAAATAAATGGATGTAACATGTGAAGAACATGGTTAGCAAGATAAAGACTGGTTGTGTTTTTAGAGGCTCTAATCCATAATGGAGAATTATATGGTATATAATGTGATACATGAGCAATTGGTACTGTCAAAATATATTTGTTATCTTTAGTTTTTGTAATACCAACTGCATCATCCATATCTTTAGTATTAGCTCCATCAATTGTAAATATAGTTTCATTTGTTAAATCAATTCTACCAATTTTATCTTTTTCTAAAACTTCTTTTGGTATGGAATTTATTTGTTCTAATTCTTCTTTTGTATATCGTGTCACAAAACCATTATTACATGCTATTGCTTCCAGTTCACTGGTTAAATCATTTTTATGTCCAGTTACTTCAATAAATGATACATCATAAACTTTATTTGTTTCTTTTGTTCCAATTTTAACAAGGATTCTAGTTCCAATTGGCAATCTTAAATCTTTAAATTCTTTTTCATTACATCTAACTTTTATATTGTTATTTCCAACAACTCTGATGCCTTTTTCTGTTACTTCACAGATAATATTAGGATTATTTCTTTTCAACACTTTTATGATAGAAAATCCATCTTTAGTTTTTTCTAATATAACTTTATCAAATGGTAATATCCCCATGGTTTCTTCATCTTTAAGGGGATATAAACTATCTTTATTTCTGATAAAGTAAAATCCTTTTTTACCTGTTTCAATTGTAACAATCTTGTATTGTTTTGGAAAAGGCTGATATTTATTTTCATCTTCATTAAAGTAAACTTTTCCTTGTTCTTCAAGATGTTTTAATGTAAGTTTTAGAGTTTCTAAATCTTTTGTTTTGAGCATTTTAGAAAGAGTATTTAGTGAGTAACTCTTGTTGTAAGCATCGAACATGTTACAAATACATTCATAATCATTACTTTTTTCTAATTCAATATTTGGTAATACTTTAATTAATTTAAATCTATTGTGTACTCTTTCTAAAATGATGGTATCTTTCTTTTTGATATTACCTTTTAATGGTAAGTTATAATCTTTGTTATTAATTTTAAAATAAAATTCATTGTCTTTTACAGAAATAACTTTCGTAATAAAAAAATTAGAGGGAAATGTCTTGTATGTGTTATTCCTAGCATCATAAAATATTTTTCCTTCTAATTCTAATAGTTTTAAGTCATTTAAAATATTTTCTTTAGTCTTCCCCGCAATTATTCTTCCGTATAACTTTTTTTCAAGTTCTTCTAGTGTAATTTCAATAGGTGTAGGTTTAAAAATTTCAATTAACATATTTTTCATAAACTTATCCTCATAACTTAACTATAGTATAGTTCGTAGATATTGTCAACTCTAAATTTATTTGATACAATGATTATGGTGATTATAGTGACATTATTTTTAGTGAGTAATAATTTAGTAATTGATAATATATTATATGAAACTGATGAAGGAGTAGAAGATAAAAGAATTAATAGACCTCTTTCAATTGAAGGTGAAAAAGCAAGTGTAAAACTTGTTAAAAAAATTGATGCAAGTGTTGTTTATTCTTCTAGTTATGCATCAAGTATTGGTGCTGCTAAATATTATGCAAGCTATAAAAATGTTGATATAAATATTAATTCATTTTTAAATGATTTAAGAATTGGTGATTTAGGTAGACGAAATATTAAAATGCTTAGATTTATGCAAGAACGAGATTTTGATTTTAAGTTTAATCATGGAGAAAGTTTAAATGAAGTTAATAAAAGAATGAATATAGCAATTGATAGAATAATAAAGAAAAATGGTAATAAGAATGTGGTTATTTTTACACAGAAGAGTGCTATAACGGGATATTTGTTAGATAAGTTAGAACATGGTTATAATTTGGATGATAGATTAGTTTTAAGTTTTAATGAAAGAGTTATAATTGATGATAATTTAAGTGATGTTGATATAATTAAAGTAGATTTTGAAAAGGGGAAAGTTGTTAATTGTGAGGTAATTCTTTATGAAATTTGATTTAGAAGAAAATGTTAACATTATGATAAGTGGAAGACATGTTCATTTAACTGAAGATGCAATAAATAAATTGTTTGGTCATGAATTACATGTTAGAAATAATTTAAATCAAGTTGGTCAATTTGCATCTATCGAAACAGTTACAATAGAAACTAGTGAAGGGGTAATAGAAAATGTAAGGGTTATTGGACCTGCAAGGAAGTATATTCAAGTAGAGATGTCAGCCTGTGATGCAAGAAGATTAGGGTTAAGGTTGCCAGTTAGAAAAAGTGGTAATTTAGATGGAGCAGGTTTAATTAAAGTTAGGACTGATAAGGGAGAAATAACTGGTAATTTTGCTATAATTGCAGATAGACATGTTCATTTTAGTTTAGATGATGCTAAAAAGTATAAAGTCTCAGATGGAGAAGATTTATATTTAGAAATTGATGGAGTAAAAAAGGGTGCAATATTAGTAAAAGCAAAGGTTAGTATAGATGGGTATTTTGAGGCTCATTTAGATACTGATGATGCTAATGCTTTTTTACTTAACTCTGGTGATATTGGGATTTTGCGAAAATAATTTATGGGGGATTTATGTGGAAAATAGGAAATGTAGAAATTAATGGAAAAATAGTAGTTGCACCGATGGCTGGTATTAGTAATATGACTTTTAGAAGAATTTGTAAGTCTATGGGGGCATCTTTAGTTGTAGCAGAAATGGTTAGTGATAAAGCAATTACTTATGGGAATGAGAAAACTTTTGAACTTTTAAGAATGAATGATGATGAAAGACCAATTAGTCAACAAATATTTGGAAGTGATGTAAAATCATTTGTGGAAGCTGCTAAAATTGTGGAAAGTAAGATGGCTCCAGATATCCTGGACATAAATATGGGGTGCCCTGTTCCAAAGGTTGCTGTTAAAAATCAAGCTGGTAGTGCGTTACTTAAAAATCCTGAAAAAGTTGGAGAAATAATTAAGGCTGTAGTTGAAGCTGTAAATGTTCCAGTTACAGTAAAAATTAGAAGCGGTTGGGATGCTAATTCCATAAATGCAGTAGAAATAGCTAAAATAGCGGAAGCAAATGGAGCTAGTGCTATAACTGTACATGCAAGAACTAGAGCTCAAGGATACTCTGGTAAAGCTGATTGGAATATTATTAAAAATGTAGTTGATGCTGTTAATATTCCTGTTATTGGTAATGGAGATGTAATATCTTGTTATGATGCAAAAAGAATGCTTGATGAAACTGGATGTAGTGCTGTTATGATTGGTCGTGGTCTTCTTGGCAATCCTTGGTTAATAAAAGAATGTGTAGAGTATTTAGATAGTGGTAAGTTACCTCGTGAAATTGGTTATAATGAAAAAATTGATATGATGGAATATCATTTAAATAAATTATGTGAAGATAAAACAGAGAAACAAGCAGTTTTAGAAATAAGAAATCATTTACTTAATTATTTAAAAGGATTACCTGAAAATAAAGAGGTAAAAAATTTAGTTTGTAGATGTAAGACTAGATTAGAAATAATTGATGTATTAGAAAATTATAGAAATGAATTAAAAAACTTATAGATTTATTTTTCTATAAGTTTTTTTGTGACATTAGCATTTATTGGACCAGCTCCGATAGATATTACTAAATCATTTGGTTTAATGTTTTCATCTAAGTATTCTATTATTTTATTAAAGTCTTCGATATAACAAACATTAGGGTTTTGTTCTTTAATTTTGTTAACTAACATATCTTCACTGATGTTGTAAATGTTTATTTCTCGAGCTGGAAATATTTTGGCTATTATTACATGGTCAAATTTACTTAAAATATCGGCGAAAGCATCTAGGTGTTCAGCAGTTCTTGAATATGTGTGGGATTGAAATATTGCCCATGATTCATTATGTTTAACACTTTTAACACTTTCTAGAGTTGTTTTTATTTCAGATGGATGATGCGCATAATCATCATAGATTAAAGCACCTTTATATGTACCAAGAAATTCAAATCTTCTTCCAACTCCATGATATTTTTCTAAAGCATTTTTAATAACGTTTATATCTTTTATATATTGATATGCAAGAGCAAAAGCTGCAAGTGAATTATAAATGTTATGTTTACCATTTATATTTAAGTTTATAGTTGTTAATAGTTCATTGTTTAAGTAAATGTCGTATGAATAATGCCCTAGGTGATTGCATGTAATGTTTTTAGCCATAAAATTAGCATTATTATTAATACCATATGTAATAACTGTTGCATTAGTGTGTTTATCTAGTTCATTTGAGTTTTCATCATCGTTATTTTTTATTAGATAGCCATCTTCTGGTAATAAACTAACATATTTATAAAATGATTTTTTTATGTTATCTAAATTTTTGAAATAATCTAGGTGGTCATTATCAATATTAGTTATAATAGCACTGGTTGGATGAAAATGTAAAAATGAGTCAACATATTCACAAGCTTCCATAATGAAATAATCATGATTACCAAGGTGAGTGTTTCCGTTTATTTCTGGTAAGATTGCTCCGACTTGAATGGTGGGATTAAGATTTGCTTCAAGAAAGATTAAACTTAGCATAGCAGTTGTTGTACTTTTTCCATGAGTTCCTGATACACATAAAGAATGTTTAAATTCTTTCATCATCATACCTAGAAATTCAGCTCGTTCATAGTTTTCTTTGTTCTCATTTTTGATAGCAATTCTTTCGGGGTCATCTTTGCAAATAGCTGCGGTATAAACTACGATATCAGCATCATGAACCATTTCTGGGTGATGTCCATATTTTATTTTAACACCTTTTTCTTCTAGATTTTTAGTTAAATTTGATTCTTGAATGTCACTGCCTGAAACTTGGGCATTCATATTTAAAAGCATTAAAGCAATACTACTCATGCTAATGCCTCCGATACCTATTAAATGGATTTTTTTATTGTTAAACATAGTATCTCTCCTTTTTATAAGTCTATTATAGCAGAGTTTAAAAAATGTGCAAGTAATAATAGAAAATTTAAGAAAAATTATCAAAATAAAATAAGATTTTTTGAGCAAAAAAGTTAAAAATGTAAATTTTATGAAAAATAAAAATGTTAAAAAGTAAAGAAATGTAAAAATTTTAGAAAAAATTTAAAATTTGCGTTTTTGTTAGTATTTATGCTAGTTTGTGTGTAATTGTTAAAAAATACGAACAACGTAAAATGGGAGAAAAATTGATGTTTTAAAAATTTTGGTAAATTTTAAAAATGAAAATTTTGTAGACAATTATCTTGAGGTATACTATAATAAAAATATGAAGGGAAGGTAAGTAGTATGCCAAATAAGGAAGAAGAATTTTTTGAAACAATTAAAGTGGTAAAAAGAAATGGTTCTAAAGTAGGTTTTAATGGGACTAAAATTGCCATGGCGATTAAAAAAGGCTTTGATAGTATTAAAGTCACAAATGAAGATGATGAGGAAATATTAAAATATTCATCTAATGATATACAAAAAGTGTATGGTCATGTAATTAAAAGAATTGAGAAGGATTATAGTGATAAAGCTAGTATTAAAATTGAAGATATTCAAGATATAATTGAAGAGACATTAAAAAAAGATAAATATGAAGATGTATTTGAAAACTTTGCTAACTATAGAGAAAATAGAAGCAAAGCAAGAGAAATGTTTACTGATGATAAAAGAAGTCATAAGTTTTTAAAAACATTAGAAGGTTTGGCACTTAAGAGTGCTGCGGAAGATGATGCTAAAAGAGAAAATGGTAATATTGATGGAAACTCAGCGATGGGTACTATGTTACAATTTGGTTCTAATGTATCTAGAGAATTTTCTAAAGCATATTTAATGAAGAAAAAGTTTGCTGATGCTCATGATGAAGGTTATATTCATATTCATGATATGGATTTTGAAGCAATGGGTACAACAACATGTATGCAAATTGATTTAGATAAATTATTTAAAAATGGATTTTCAACTGGTCATGGACATTTAAGAGAACCAAATGATATTATGAGCTACTCAGCCCTAGCTGCTATAGCTATTCAATCAAATCAAAATGACCAACATGGAGGACAAAGTATTCCAGCATTTGATTATTACTTAGCTCCAGGTGTTTTAAAAACATTTAGAAAAATGTTAAAAACAACTATTAAAGATTTTATTGATTTAGAAGATTTAAATGATTTTGTTAATGTGGCAAGTATTGAAAAAGAAATTGCTAAAATAAATACAATTGATATAACTGTTGATTATTTTGAAAAATTTTATAAAACATCTGATTTAATGAAAAGACTATTTGAAATGTCAATTAAAAAATCATTAGAAAAGACTGATAAAAGAACTTATCAAGCCATGGAAGCATTTGTACACAATTTAAATACAATGCATTCAAGAGCTGGAGCTCAAGTGCCATTTTCATCAATAAATTTTGGTACAGATACATCTAGTGAAGGTAGAATGGTTACTAAAAATTATATGCTTGCTAGTGAAGCTGGACTTGGACATGGTGAAACTCCAATATTTCCAATTTCAATATTTAAGGTAAAAGAAGGAGTTAACTATAATCCTGAAGACCCTAACTATGATTTATTTAAATTAAGTTTAAGAGTTTCTGCGAAAAGATTATTTCCAAATTGGTCTTTCTTAGATAGTTCGTTTAATAAACCATATTATAAAGCTGGAGATTTTCGTACTGAAGTAGGTTACATGGGATGTCGTACTAGAGTTATTGGTAATGTGGTTGACCCTGATAAACAAATTACTCCAGGAAGAGGAAATTTATCATTTACATCAATTAATTTACCTAGAATTGGTATTAAACATGGTATAGTTGGTAAGAATGCTTTAGATAAAGCTGATATGAAAGGCTTTTATGAAGAACTCGATGAATTAATGGAACTTGTTAAAGACCAATTACTTGAAAGATATGATATTCAATGTAATAAAAGAGTTTATAACTTCCCATTCTTAATGGGTCAAGGGGTTTGGCTTGATAGTGATAAATTAAAACCAAATGATAAATTAAAAAAAGTATTAAAACATGGTACACTTTCAATTGGGTTTATTGGTTTAGCTGAATGTTTGAAAGCATTAATTGGTAAACATCATGGAGAGTCTGAAGAAGCTCAAAAACTAGGTATGAAAATTATTGGTCATATGAGAGAAAAATGTGATGAATATAGCCAAAAATATAATTTGAACTTTACATGTTTAGCAACACCTGCAGAAGGTTTATCTGGAAGATTTGTTAATATTGATAGAGATATTTATGGAAAAATTCCTGGTGTAACGGATAGAGCTTATTATACAAATTCATTCCATGTTCCAGTTTATTACAATATTTCAATTGCTGATAAACTTAGAATTGAAGGAAAATATCATAAATTTACAAATGCAGGTCATATAAGTTATATTGAACTTGATGGGGACCCATCTGATAACTTAGAAGCATTTGAAAGTGTTGTTAGAATAATGAAAGAAAGTGACATTGGTTATGGTGCAATTAACCATCCAGTAGATAGAGACCCAGTTTGTGGATATGTGGGAATAATTAAAGACGTATGTCCAAGATGTGGTCGTAAAACTGGAGAACCAGTTAGTGTTGATTTACTTAAAAGATTAGAAGGAAAGGAATAGGTAGAGTAGTATGGAAAAAGTAGAAGAAGAAGTAAAATCAAAAAAAGTAACAGGTGAAGGAGTAGAATTCGAAAGAATTAGAAGAATTACAGGTTATTTAGTAGGTACAGTAGAACGTTTCAATAATGGTAAAAAAGCTGAAGAACATGATAGAGTAAAACATACATTTAAAACTTGTTCTTGTAGTAAATAAAGTTAGCTAAAAAAGCTAGCTTTTTCTCTGTTTTAGTGTATAATAGTAGTTCAAGGGAATGATTTGAAAAATGAAAATTATAAATGGTAAAAATGTTTATATTCAAAAAAGAGACTATAATTTGTTATTTGAAACTCCTGAAGAAGTTGGCTATTATATAGATTGTACTAATGATTTAGATTTTGTTTTAGTTAATGATGAAACTCAAAAAAAATATATAAAAGAAAATGATGATATAATTGATTATTCTAGATATATTCAGTATAGTGTTGAGGAGTTAAATAACTTATTAAGAAGTATTGAAAATAAGATAATCAATAAGTCTATTGAAAGCATGAAAACTTTAAATGATAAGCTATTAAGAAAAATAGAATTAGAGATAAAAATATTAATAAATAAAGCATGTTCATTAAGTAATTTAATTTTAATTAAAGAAAATCTTTTAAATTTAAAATTACCTGAAGAGATGAAATTAAAAAGAAAAAAAAGGAATAAAAAGATATTTTAGACGTTAAATTTTATTAAAAAAGATAGTTTAACTAAAAAAAAGCTTGCAATAAGCCTTAATTTATACTATAATTAATTTGTTCGTTAATTGATGTCCTGGTAGCTCAGCTGGATAGAGCAATCGCCTTCTAAGCGATCGGTCGTGAGTTCGAATCTCGCCCAGGACACCATATAGTTAATTAAGTCCTTATTGCTAGGGCTTTTTTATTTTATTTAAATACTAATTTTACTATTTTCACTATCGGGAATATTAAATATAACTTCATTAATACCATAAGTATCCCTTAAAGATAAAGCAATTGAATATTTTACTTCTTCAAGTATTTGTTCTTCTTTCATGTTAGCAATTAAATAATTATTAAAAGAAAGACTTATAGCATTTTCTAATAATTCATAGTTTGTCATATTGGCAGATGCTTTAAGATAACTTATTAAGTTTGTGTGATATATCGGAGTGCTTTTTAATTCTTTAATTATTATTTCAACTCTTTCTAACTTTTCATTACTTACTTTTGTTACAGGAACATAATAATAGTAATCATTTATTTTGCTTAAGTAATATATAGTTGTTTTGGATGTTTCCTTTAGAGAGTTTAAATTATATATTTTATTAATGCCATAGGTTTTATCTAAATATTCTGGTAGTTTTTTATTTGAATTTGGTAGTTTAGTAAATGGGATATTTTCTACAAGTATCTTTATTTTTTTTATTTCTTTTAATTCTGTTAAAGAATAGATTAAAGCTTCAAGCATTAGTTCTTCGTTAGTTTCATTAACTGTTAAGAATTCTTTACTAAAATTAATGGTTAATATCTCATTATCTAGTTTTAAATCAATTATTTTAGTGTTTTCTGGTATAATTGGTTTAAATCCATCCCTGATATAAGTTGATTTTTTCGAATTTATAGTTAATGTTTCAATTATTTCTTTTATTTGTTCATTAATAGTTTCACTGGATTTAACAATACTTGTTCTAGCAACATAATTTGAATTATCTACAAGAAATATTGGCATTTCATCTTTTTTTATGTAACTTAAATGTTCTTTAATTGTGACATCACTAGATGGAAAAAAGTAAATTATTAATAATATAAATAAAGCAAGTGTTGCTACACAAATGCGTCTGATTGAAGATTTTTTTATCATTTTTACACCCTAATTAATTATATTTTAGAAAATAAAAAAAAGACCGAAGTCTTAATCAATTTTAAGTTCTCCGAGCTTTATTAATTCTATGATAGCTTGTGCACGACCTTTTACTCCTAGTTTTTGAATTGCATTTGAAACATGGTTTCTAACAGTTTTTTCACTTATATGTAAAAGCTTTGCAATTTCTGTGGTTGTTTTATTTTTAATGAGTAATTCAAATACTTCTTGTTCACGGTCAGTTAATATTTTTTTTTTCATAAACACTCCTTAATATAAAATACTTCATAATATTGTATGAAGTATTTTAAAAAATGTATAGGATATTATTCAAATTTAACTGTAATATATTTTTGTTTGTCGTACATGTTTTGAACTTCACGGATGATTTTGTTAGCTATTTCTTTACTATGTTCTTTTGATGCTATTGTGATACTTATGGCATCTCCATCAATTTTTATGAAGCTGTCATATTTAAATTTTTCTGTAATCATTTTTTTGATTTTTTCACATTCACTTTTAGAATTACTTAACGCTTGAAGGGCATTGTAAGCATCATTTTTTTCTTCAATTGTGGCAGTATCATCAAGTAAAATACTTTGATACTCATTCATTTCTTTTAATACACTTTCATCAGATGCAACTTGAAGTGCTACAATAACATCTGAGGCTTTTACTTCTACTGGACTACTTACATTATTTTCTCCAGCTAGAACACTCAGAGTTTCATCTCCCATTGTTACATAGTAAATTCCTAATACTAAGATTAATGAAAATAGTGTAACGAACCATAAATTTTGTTTGTTTATCATAAATATTCCTCCATCTAAAGCTATTTAAATATATGAAAGAAAATATTTTAATATTACATTTTAGTTTATGATAGATTTAGGATATGGTTTTCTAATATCTGTTAAACCAAGTAGGTAATCAGTTGATGTTCCATAGTAAAGGGCAAGTTTCTTTAATAAATCAATTGGAAGTTGTCTTTTTCCAATTTCGTAATAACTGTATGCTACTTGACTGACATTTAATATTTTGGCAATGTCACTTTGAAGTAAATCTTTATCTTCACGTATTTCTTTTAATCTATTCATATTTATCACCTTTTATAATTTTAAAATAAAACAAAATGTTATATTGAAATTTAAAACAATTTGTTATATAATTAGTGCATGATAAAACAAATGGTTTTATAGAATAGAGGTGTTTATGAAAAATAAGAAGTTATTATTATGTAGTATTTTGTTAATAGTTGGTTTAATTTTTAAATTTAATGTTACTAAAAATATAAATGAAGAAAGTTTAAAACCAAAAGGTGAAAAGAAAAATTTATTATCAATGAATTTAGAACAAACAGCAGGGGCAGGTGATTATAAGACAGTAACACAGAGTGAATGGCCAACAGATGGATATAAGTTTAATAGTGAATTATCAAGATGCGAAAATGGAAGCAAACTTAGTTGGGATGATACAAAGAAAGTTGTTGTCGTAACAGGTAATTTGTCAGATAAATGTTATGTTTATTTTGAACATTAGCTGAATATATAAAATCTCAATATACAGGAACGCAAGGAGAAAATGAAATTTATTATCACAACTCAAGCTTGTCAAATGGGGCTGGAGATAATTCATATAGATATGCTGGTTCTGATTACGCATTAACTGAAAAGTCGTTAACACTCGGTTATAAAACTCTTGTAAGTACTGATAGTTCTGCTACAGATGCTCTAATTGTCTACTTATCTAATCAAACGGAGGGTGATATTGATTACATATTGGGATATGGTCAACATTATTACAAATTTAGTGACACAATTAATGATGCCATAACAAATGGATATGTAACTAAAAATGCAATAAGTAATTATGTTTGTATTAACTCAGAAGAAAAATGTAGTGATGATAATTTATTTAGAATTATTGGAGTGTTTGGAAATCAAGTGAAATTAATTAAGGCTACATCAATTGGAGATATGAATTGGAATAATAATCAATCTAATTTGTGGTCGAATTCGACTTTGAATTTGCATTTAAATGGAGAGTATTTAACAAGTTTGGGAGAATTTGCAAATAAAATAGCGACAACAACATGGAAAGTTGGAGGAAATATAAATACATCTATTTATGATGTTACTCCAACACAAATTTATATAAATGAAGTGTTATCACCACAACCTGGAACCTATGGAAATAACGAAACGGAATATAATGGAAAAATAGGGTTGATGTATGTATCTGATTATGGATTTGCAGGAACACCTGTTATATGGGCACGTGATTTACACTATGAGTGGGGACACTCAGAGCTTTTAATGCAAAATTGGCTACAAGAATTAAAATGGCAATGGACTATGACAAGAATTTCTAATTATTTTCTTTATGCCTATAGCTTGTCTGATTATGATAAATCAATTGCAAGTGGTTTATCTGCTACGTGTACTGTAACTTCATCCTATGCAATTAAACCAGTTTTTTATTTAGAACCATCAGTAACTTATAAAAGCGGGCTTGGAACTAAAGACTCACCAATAATTATTGGAGATTAATGCTCATTACGAAAAAAGGTACAAAACGGAAAAAATTCGTAATGATATTGACAAAAATGTGTATGTATGATACAGTTTCCTTACGAAAAAAGCTCCAAAATGGAAAAAATTCGTAATGGAGGTTGTGTATGAATATAAGTTGTGATTGGTGTGAAAATGAAAAATAAGAAACCTAGTAAAAAACTTTTAAAAGCGATAAAAGAAGGAAATGATATACTTAATGGTAAAAAAATAGTTAAAAGTTATCATAATATGTATGAAATGTTGAAAGATTTGAAAAAAGTTAAATAAAGCCCCTTGCATGAATGGGGTTTTTTAGATATAATTATCTATAAGGTAATAGGAGATGTGTGCATGCGAAAGATAATAGCTAGTTTAGATATCGGTAGTCATACTATTAAACTTGTTGTTGGGGAAATAGTACGTAATAAACTAAATATACTTGCATGTGTAGATACACCATCTAGAGGAATAAAAAAAGGATTTGTTGTTAATCCAGATAGTGCTATTGAAGCTTTAAGTGATGTATTTAAAAAAGGTGAAGAACAAGTTGGATTAAAAATTAGTAAAGTAATTGTTAGTGTTCCAACTAATGGAATGGAATGTTTTTTAAGTGAAGGGTATGCTTCTATTACAAATGAAGATAGTATTATAACTGGAGTAGATATTGTTAAATCAATGCAAAATGCTATTCAAGGAAAAGTAATGGATAATAGAGAAATTGTAGCGATATTACCAACAAAGTTTTTGATAAATGATAATGTTGTAACTGATACTCCACTTGGAATGAAAGCTGAAAAGTTAAGAGTTAAAACAGTTGTTGCAACAGTTCCTAAGAAAAATGTTACTCCAATAGTTAGAATACTTGAAAAAATGAATGTAACAGTTGTTGATGTAACAGTTGGTCCAATCGGGGACTATTATGAATTTAAAAATAGTAAGAATAGTTTAGAAGTTGGTGCTGTTATAAATATAGGAGCTTCTAAAACAACAGTAGCAATATTTAATAAAGGTATTATTACTGGATGTGAAGCAATAGATATGGGGGGAGAGTCTATAGATTATGATTTAGGTTATGTGTATAAGATAAGTAGAAATGATGCTTTATATTTAAAAGAGTCAATAGCTTTAGCAGATAAAACAAATGCACAACCTAGTGAGTCAATAATAATAGAGAATAAAAATGGTGATAAAATTAAAATAAATCAGTTTGATGCTAGTGAAATTGTTATGAGTAGGTTAGAAGAATTATTAAATTTAGCAAAAAAACAAATAAACCTCTTAACAAAAAAGGAAATTAGTTATATAATTGTTACAGGGGGAGTAACTGAGATAGCAGATTTTAGAAATATAATGAATTATGTTTTTAAGGATGCAGAGCTTGGTACAGTATTAGAGATTGGTGCTAGACATAATAAATATGTAACTGGAGTAGGGTTAATAAAATACTATGATAGTAGATTAAAACTACGAAATAGAGATTTTTCTATTTTTAGTATAAGTGAACAAGAAGAATTAAGTGGAATACATAAAAAGGTAAATATATCAGATGATTCCTTATTAGGTAAATTATTTGGATACTTTTTTGATAACTAGAGGGAGAATGAATTATGAATGGATTACAGATGGATCAAATTGCCAAGATTAAAGTAGTTGGCGTAGGTGGCGGTGGATGTAACGCTGTTAACCGAATGATTGAAGAAGGAGTTAAAAGTGTAGAATTTTATGTAGTTAATACAGATTTACAAGTTTTAAATGCTTCTTTATGTCAAAATAAAATACAAATAGGTAAAAATATTACTGGAGGAAGAGGTGCTGGTGCTAACCCAGAAGTTGGAAGAAGTGCTGCTTTAGAAAGTAAAAATGAATTAGAAGAAGCATTACAAGGAGCAGATATGGTATTTGTTGCTTGTGGTCTTGGTGGTGGTACTGGTACTGGTGCTGCTCCAATTATTGCGGAAATAGCTCAAGATATGGGAGCATTAACTGTTGGTATTGTTACTAAACCTTTTAGATTTGAAGGTAAAAAGAGAATGGAAAATGCTTTAGTGGGACTTGAAGAACTTAGAACTCATGTTGATAGTTTAATTATTATACCAAATGATAGATTAAGAGAATTAATTGATAAAACTACAAGTTTTGAAGATGCATTTAAAGAAGTAGATAATGTTTTACATAGAGGTGTTCAATCAATATCAGATTTAATTGCTGTTACTGGGGTAATCAACCTAGACTTTGCTGATGTTAAAACAGTTATGGAAAAAAGTGGTACAGCTATTATTGGTATTGGATGTAATGCTGGCGAAAATAGAGCTATTGAAGCTGCTAGACAAGCGGTATCAAATTCACTTTTGGAAGCAACAATTGAAGGGGCTACAAATGCCATTGTCAATGTAACTGGTGGCAAAAATCTTACATTGTTTGAAATTGAAGATGCTGTTGAAACAGTTAGAGAAGCAGCAAATTCAGATATTAATATAATCTTCGGGGCTATAAAGAATGATAATTTAACTGATGAAGTAATTGTTACAGTTATAGCTACAGGATTTGATGATGAAGTTGGAGAAGAAGCTTTGTTTAGTGATGAAGTACATGTTCCAAAAAGAAGAAGTACTCCTGAAGTAGATGATGAATATGAAATTCCACCATTCTTACGTAGTGATAATTATTAAAAATTAAATAAATTTGACAAAAAGCAACAAATTATTGGTGCTTTTTTTTGTATAATGTTTTCGGTGATATAATGAAAGTATATTTAGATTTAGTCTTTTTACTAAATTTTTGTTATGATTTGTTATTGTTAATGACAATTGATATAACTTTAAAAAGGCATATGAATATAAAAAGATTGTTAATAGCAAGTGTAGTGGGAGCTTTATCTTTAGGAATACTTTTTTTACCACTTAATAAGGTTGTTTTGTTTATTTTAAAAATATTGGTTAGTGTCCTAATGATTTTAATAGCTTTTAAATATAAAAATATTAAATATACTTTAATTAATTTATTATATCTTTATATGTGTAGTGTTATTCTTGGAGGATTTTTATATATGTTAGATATAGAGTTTAGTTATAAAAGAGAAGGTATGGTATTTTATTTTGATGGTTTAAGTATAAATTATATTTTATTGTTAATAGTGGGTCCTTGTATACTAGCTTTGTATATTTATGAACATAAAAAGTTTAAGAGTACATATAATTTAAATTGTAAGTTAGAAATTGTGTTTAATAATGGAAAAGTGTTAAATTGTAATGGATTTATTGACTCTGGGAATAGACTTAAGGACCCGATTAGTCATAAGTATGTAATAATTGTATCTAAAAAGTTATTATCTAGTTATATAAATATAAGAAGTCCAATATATGTACCATATAAAGCATTAAATAAGTATGGTTTAATAGAATGTTTTAAGATTAAATATTTAAAAATTAATAAACAGATATTTACTAATTATTTAGTGGGTATTAGTAATAGTGAATTTAATTTAAATGGTAGTGATTGTTTACTTAATTATAAATTAATGGAGGATATATGTTTAGAAAAATAATTGATTGGTTGTTAGTAAAGTATAATGAAGTATTCTTTGTAGGTGCAACAGATAAGTTACCACCACCACTTTCTAAAGAAGAAGAATTAAAATATTTAGTTAGAGCTAAAGCTGGGGATGAAGAAGCTAGAAATATTTTGATAGAACATAATTTAAGATTGGTAGTGTTTTTAGCTAAAAAGTATGAAAATACAACATATGATATTGAAGATTTAGTAAGTATTGGTTCAATTGGATTAATTAAAGGAATTAATACTTATAAAATAGATAAAAATATAAAGCTAGCTACTTATGCATCAAGATGTATTTCTAATGAAATATTAATGTTTTTAAGAAAAAATAAGAGAAAAAGAGCTGAAGTTTCTTTGGAAGATGCCCTTAATTATGATGCGGAAGGTAATGAGCTTCATTTGGAAGATATATTAGGTACAGATGAAAATTTAGTTCCAAATGAATATGAAAAACAAGTTGATAAAGAGGTTTTAGCTAAAGAAATTGAAGGTTTACCTGATAGAGATAAAGAAATAATGACTTTGAGATATGGGCTTAATAATACGAAGGAATATACCCAGAAAGAAGTTGCTGTTATGCTAGGTATTAGTCAATCTTATATTTCAAGAATTGAAAAGAAAGTTATTAGGAAATTAAAACAAGTAATGGTAAAATAGTGTAAAGTACGTGTGATATTTTATGTAAAACGTGTTGCATAATAAATGTAAAGAAGATATAATTTAATTAAGCTAGCAGTAGCTAGAATAAAAGGGATAGTGTGAACTGGTCTCCAATTCACTTAAAAAATAGAACTCATTTTGAGTTCTATTTTTAGTATTCGATTACGTATAAATCAATGTATTCTTCTAAAGTTAATTTGTTTTCATAAATTGTTTTAGCAGCATCTTTTCCTACATATCTAATGTGCCAATTTTCAAATTGATATAAGGTAATATCTTCTTTATTCTTAGGAAATCTTATAATAAATCCATATTTATAAGCATTATTTTCTAACCAATCATAGTTTTCATCAGATAATCTAACATTTGATAAAGCTGTATTTTTTAAATCAATGGATAATCCAGTTTGATGTTCTGAATAACCTGGACGAGCAGAATATGTATCTGCTTTATCAACACCTTCTTTATTAACGTAATTTGTATATAAAGTTCTTTGAAAAGCCTCATCACGGAATGCTGTAGTTGGCATTAAATTAATATTTAATTCTTTTTTAGCAGCATCTTGAAGTTCTAAGAATGCATCTTTTGTGATGCTTCGCATTGGAACATTATTGCCATAAGCTCCAGGAATATATGCTAAATCTGTTGGTCTATAATTTTTGGGTAAATGATTATATTTATTTACAAGTACTAAGTAATCATTGCCATCTTCTACTTCTTTAGTATCGGTATAAACAGGTAAATCTAGTTTTATGTTTACTCTAGTTACAACATCTTTATAATTTATATCATTTTTCTTTTTATATTCATCGTATCTTTCAATGTTATTAGCATTAAAATTTTTAATAACATAATAATTTGATATATCTTTATAATCTAATTTTTTTAAAATATTTATGTTTTTTTCACTTAGTTTGAAAATATAATTAATTTCTTTTCCAGTATAACCTTTTGGTAAAAATGTTGTTAATATTTCTTCAAAGTTTGATGCATCATTAAACTTAATATCTTTATATTCTTTTAAATATTTTTCATCATAAATATTATTTAGTAGAACATATTCTAAAGTTTTAGAATAATCTGTTTCATTAATATTGTTTTTGTTCATTAAATCTTTTACTTCATTACTAGCTGGTTTTGCTACTTCTTTTTTATTACTTATGTAAAATACTCCCGCACCGAGGATAAGTCCACATGTGATTAGTAGTAAAAAACTCTTTTTAATTTTTTTCTTCTTTTTCAATTCAATCACCTTGATTTAATTATATATTATTAATTTGTAAATTACAACAATTGTGATAAAATAATTGATTTTATTTGAAAATTATAGTAATATTTGAGTAGATGCCTTAAGGAGTGATAATTATGTTTGAATATATGGGAGATAGAATTAGTAATGCCTTGAAAAATATTAGAGGTATGGGTAAAATTACTGAAGAAAATATTGGTGATGCTACAAGAGAAATTAGAATTGCTTTGTTAGAAGCTGATGTTAACTATCAAGTAGTTAAAGAATTTGTAGCTGATGTTAAAGCTAAAGCTTTAGATGCTGAAGTTGGTAAAAGTTTAAAACCTGATGAAGTTTTTTTGAAAATTGTTAAGGATGAGTTAGTTTCATTATTAGGTGGAGATTATGTTCCTTTAGAGGTAAATAAAAAACCAACTATTTTAATGCTTGTTGGTCTTCAAGGTAGTGGTAAAACTACAACTGCTGGTAAACTTGCAAATTATTTAAGAAAAAAACATAATAAGAAACCATTACTAGTTGCTGCAGATATTTATAGACCTGCTGCTATAGAACAATTAAAAACTTTAGGGAAAGAATTAAATATAGATGTATTTAGTAAAGAAGGTTCTGTTACTAAAATAGTTAGTGATGCTTTAGAATTTGCTAAAACTAATAATAATGATTATATAATTATAGATACTGCAGGAAGACTTCAAATTGATGAGGCATTAATGCAAGAATTAAAAGATGTTAATGAGGCTGTACATCCACATGAAAAAATATTAGTTATTGATGGTTCTATGGGGCAAGATGCAATAAATGTTATTACTGGTTTTAATAATGCTTTAGATTTAACTGGTTGTATTTTAACTAAATTAGATGGAAATACAAAAGGTGGAGTTGCTTTATCTGTTAGACATTTAACTCATATTCCGATTAAGTTTGTTGGTACTAGTGAAAAAATGGATGGTTTAAGTGAGTTTTATCCAGATAGAATGGCTGAACGTATCTTAGATATGGGAGATATTCTAGAAATAGTAAGTAAAGTTGAAGATGTTATTGATGAGAATGTTGCAAAAGAACAAGCTAAGAAAATGAAAAAAGGTACTTATGATTTAAATGATTTTTTAAATAATTTAAAACAAATTAAAAAACTTGGACCTTTAGAAAATATTTTAAAAATGCTTCCTCAAGCTCGAAAAATGGGACTTAATAATATATCAATTGACCCGAAGAATTTAGCACACGTTGAAGCAATTCTTCAATCTATGACACCGGAAGAAAGAAAAAAACCAGAAATATTAAAAGCAACTCGTAAACAAAGAATTGCTAAAGGTAGTGGAAGAAGTGTTGAAGAAGTAAATAGACTTTTAAAACAATTTGAAATGATGAAAGACATGATGAAGAAAATGTCTAGTGGAAATATGCCATTTTAAGGAAAAATATGAAAAATAAGAAATTAATATTAATAATTTGTATAGTAGTTGGAATTATTTTACTTAGTGTGGGAGGATTTTTATTATATAAATATATTGAAATAAAGAATGCTGTTGTTAAAGTGGTTTTAAAGGATAATTTAGAAGCTGATTTTGCTGATACTTTAAGAGTTTCATCATTTATTGAAAGTATTAATGGTAAAATAGTAGATGATTATTATTTAAATACTGATAGTTTAGGAAAAAAGAAAATAGATTTTGAGTATATAAATGATGATGGAATAAAAATTAAATATAATTATGAAATAAATGTTGTTGATAGAGAAGCTCCTTTGATATGGCTTGGTAAAAGTTATAATGTTACAAGGGGGAGTGAAGATAATTTAATTGATAAAATAATGTGTGGAGATAATTATGATAATAATCCAGAATGTGTTATTGAAGGAGATTATAATTTAGATAATGTTGGTTCTTATAATTTAGTTTTTAAAGCAACTGATAGTAGTGGTAATGTGTCAAAAAAGAAGTTTATATTAAATGTAAATGAGGCTAGTAGTAAAAAGGAAAGTAATGGAGTTAAGAGTGTAACAGAGTTTAGTGATGTAATAAAAGATTATAAGAATGATAATACACAAATAGGTATTGATGTATCTAAATGGCAAGGGGATATTGATTTTAGTAAATTAAAAAGTGCTGGAGTAGAATTTGTTATTATTAGAATTGGTTCATCAACAGGTATTAATGGAGAAAATTTTATAGATAGTAAATTTATTCAAAATATTAAGAATGCTAATAGTGTAGGCATTCCAGTGGGAGTTTATTTTTATTCATATGCAAATAGTGTTGATAGAGCTATTAGTGATGCAAAATGGATAATTGAAAATATTAAAGATTATAAAGTAGAGTTGCCAATTGCTTTTGACTGGGAAAACTGGGGTAGTTTTAATACTTATGAACTTAGTTTCTTTGGTTTAACTAATATGGCTAAAAGGTTTATGGATACTGTAAAAAGTGCTGGTTATGATGCAATGCTTTATAGTAGTAAAACGTATTTAGAAAATATATGGATGAGTGTAGATTATCCAGTTTGGCTTGCACATTATACTAAAAATACTAATTATGCTGGTGATTATTCTTATTGGCAAATTTGTAGTAATGGTAGGGTTGATGGAATAAATGGTGATGTTGATATAGATATTAGGTATATTGACTAAAGGGTGTTAGTAAGATATAATTTAATTAGTTATGAGGTATTTTTATGAGTTTAGCAAATATTATTAATGTTATTGGAGAGTCTTATATAGATTGGAAAAATGTTTATTATATAATAAGTAGTGTTTTAAGTGCAATGCTTGCATATAAAACATTATATTGGATTATTGGCTTTTTCTTTACTAGAAAATTTAAACCAGCAAAAAATAAGCATAAATATGGGATTGTTATTGCTGCTAGAAATGAAGAAAAAGTTATTGGAAATTTATTAGATAGTATTAATAAACAAGATTATCCAAAAGAATTACTAACTGTGTTTGTTGTTGCAGATAATTGTACAGATCAAACTGCTAAAGTTGCAAGAGAGCATGGAGCAATATGTTATGAAAGATTTGATGATGCTCACAGAACTAAGGGTTATGCATTAGAATTTTTATTTGATAGAATTGAAGAAGATTATGGAAGAATGAGTTTTGAAGGCTATTTTGTTTTTGATGCTGATAACTTACTTAAAAAAGATTATGTTACAAAAATGAATGATGCTTTTGATGCTGGAGAAAAGATTATTACATCATATCGAAATACAAAAAATTTTGATGAGAACTGGATTGCATCAACTTATGCACTACATTGGATTAGGTCAATTAGATATAATCATAGAGCAAGAAGTGTTTTACATTTAGCAACAAATATTCAAGGTACTGGCTTTTTATTTACAAATGAAATAGTTAAAAATGGTTGGCATTATACATCACTAACAGAAGATAGAGCTTTAACTGCAGATGCTGTTGCTCAAGGTTATCAAATTAGTTATCAAAATGAAGCTATGTTTTATGATGAACAACCAGTTAGTTTAAAAGTTGCTTTAAGACAAAGAACAAGATGGGCAAAAGGTCATTTACAAGCATTTGTGGAAAGTGGACCATATTTATTTATTAATATATTTTTAGGTAAATGGTATGTTAGAACTAAATGGGGAGAAAATTCTGTTAATAAAAAAGAAAAATCTAAATCATTTAAAGGCTTTTTATTAAATATAATTGAAAATATTAGACATAGATTTGCTTCATACGATACATTAATGCAACTTACACCATTTTCAGTATTTAATATTGCTAGATGGCTAATAGTTATAGTAGTAATGTATGGATGTTATTGCTATAATGTTGGAGTATTGGATGTAAATATTTTCGGTGGAGGAACTTATTTAGCGCAAGCCTTAAGACACTTCTTTACTATAAAGGTTAGTATGAATGCTGGAGTTAATGCTTTATTTGCAGGTATTGGCTTATCTATTTGGTTAAGAATATTATTTAGAATAGGTATGTATTTTGAAAATATGACTATTGCAGTTTATCTATTTATTGTTGAACATAAAAATATAAAGAAAATGTCTATATGGAAAAAAATACTATATACATTTACATGGCCAACATTTGATATTATTGGTAGATATGCAACTTATGCAGCATTATTCATGCATGTTGAATGGAAACCAATACCACATGAAAGTAAAGTCACAATTGATGATTTAAATAAATAAAACTAAAAAAAAGCCCTAAATTGCACATCCGTGCGAATATAGGGCTTTTTTTTTTTTTTTTTTCGGTTAAAATGAGTATGTAAAATAAAATATCAGTGCGCGATATTGTTATGGAGATGATGTAAATTGAAGAAAAAATATGTTTTATTTTCTATAGTTATTGTAGTTTTATTAGTTACATTTGTTACATGTTTTAATTATTTTAAAACCACAAATAATTATGTTGAAGATAATGTTAATAATCAAACTAAAATTACTAAAGGTATATCAATGAATTTAGAACAAACAGCAGGGGCGGGTGATTATAAAACAGTTACTCAGAGTGGATGGCCAACAGAAGGATATAAGTTTAATACAGAATTATCAAGATGTGAAAATGGAAGCGAACTTAGTTGGGATGATACAAATAAAAAAGTTATTGTATCAGGTAATATGTCAGATAAGTGCTATGTTTATTTTGATAAAGTTTTAGTTTTATCGGAAGTTTGTAATGACAAAACATTAAAAGATTGTATAATTGCTCAATATACGGGGACACAAGGGCAAAATAATATTTATTATCACAATTCAAGTCTATCTAATGGAGCCGGTGATAATAGCTATAGATATGCTGGAGGTGATTATCAATTAACATCAAAAGCAATATCTGCAGGATTTAATACAGTTGCAGCGAAAGCACAGACTTCAACAGATGGAGTAGTAAATTATTATTGTAATGGAATAAAACAATATGTTGGTGCTGGTTGTCCTACAACATATATAGCATATTATAGCTTACAATATGATACAACAAACACTCAATATCAATCCTATAAAGAAGCATTAGAAAAAGCAATAGTAGATGGATATTTAATAGAAGATATAGTTAAAAATTTTGTGTGTTTTGGGACAAACGAAAGCACATGTTCAACAGATAACTTATATCGAATAATTGGGATGATAGATAATAAAGTAAAATTAATAAAATATGATTGTGCTAGTAGAAATTTATTAGGAACCAGTGGAGAGTCACCTTACAAAACTGACCCTTCGTTAATGTATTTAGGAACCCTAACAAAAATTGATTATTATAGAATTAATGGTTCTAATATTTTATCAAACAACTGGAGTGATAGTCCACTAAATAAAACCAATTTAAATACGAGTTTCATCAATAATATGGGTAACACGTGGACATCAAAAATAGCTACAACAACGTGGAAAGTTGGAGGCGGAAGTAGTACATATTTAACAGATGTACCTGCAACAGCATATCAATATGAAGTGGGAAGCAATGCGTCAAGTACAACATATGATGCAAAAATAGGATTGATGTATGTGTCAGATTATTATTATGCAGCAAGTCCAAGTGCATGGACATTAGTGGGGTATAGTTCAAGTAATCCAACAACAGATTATAGGGTAGCAACATCAATTAATTGGATGTACATGGGAATTGATGATTGGACTTTAACACCTAATACATCTGATTCTGAAACGATGTTTGGAATATTAAGTTATGGATATGTTACAAGTGGATTTGTGAGTATGGATAATTATTGTGTAAGGCCTGTCTTTAATCTAGATACATCAGTAACATATGCAAGTGGTTCTGGAACCCAATCTGACCCAATTCGTATAAATTAATCCACATTAAAAGACTCATTGTGAGTCTTTTTCAATATCTTTAAAATAGTTATATTTTAAAGTTAAATCATTTTTCTTTATTAAATAATTTACATAATAATTCTTTTGTTCTAGTAAGTCTGGTTTAATGTATCTGTTGTTAGTAACTAAGCCTCCATCAACATAAACATTGCCATCATACCAAGAATAATCACTGAAAAATACTATTTTTTGATAATTGTTATTTAAAGCATCTTCTCCAATATAATAATTTGGATTATAATCTATTCCAAATAAATTTAGAACTGTTGGTAAAATATTTAATTGTGATGTAACTGTTTTAATTGTTTTCTTATCTTTATTGTTTGTGTAAATAAAGAATGGTGTATGGTTTATTAAATTATTACTTGTGTTTTTATATTTATCTAGGATTGTTTTATCTGATAAAGTATAAAGATAATGGTCAGTAAATACCACTATTGTTGTTTTATCAAGTATTTCACGTGTTTTTAATTCACTTATTAAAAGTTCAACCATATAATCTGTTTCTTTGGCTTGTCTTCTTGCACAATCTTCTTCAGTTAAATCATAACTTGTATTTTCATTTTCTTTACTATCTAAGTCAAGTAACATTTTACAATTTCCTTTTTCAGGATTAAAAGGCATATGATTTGTATAAGTAATTATGTAATCAACAAACTTTTCACTGCTAAACATTTTTTCTTTAAATTCTTCATTTAATAGTAATTCTCTATCTAAATAATATGAGTTATCTTTATAAGTATTTTGGTCCACTAAACCATAGTAGTTATCATAACCCCAGTTTTTGTAGTTTGTTCCTCTTGAATAATATTCTTTAGTATTCATATGAAAGGCATTTACTGTATAACCTCGTTCTTTAAATAAATGCGCTAAACTATATGGAAATGAATTCTTATTAAATGTATATGCGTTTTGTGTATATGAAAGTGGAGTAATAAAACCTGTGTTTACTGCAAATTCTGAATTAAATGTTGAACCACCACCATTATAATATGAATAATGATTTGTAAAATTAATACTATTTTTCATTAAATTATATATTGTTGGAGTATCATTTTTATTAATTAACCATGAGTCTAAGCCTTCAAGTTGAATTATTATTAAGTTGTTATCTTGATACTTTCCAGTATATTTGTTTTTGGTTTTATTTACTTCTTTAGAATATTCTTCTTTTAAGAAAGTAATATCTTCTTCATTAGTTGTATTTTTATTTTTTAAAAATGTTATATAAAAGTTTCTTACTGTATATTCATAAATTCCTGTAACTGTCATTGATTTATTGTTATCATTAAAACTATTATAAATGTTTCTTGGATTTCTCCATGTACTCCATGTTAATTCTTCATTAGCTTTTCCTAAAAAGAATGGTGTAATAGTATGTAAAACAATGAATACTATAAATGGATATAAGAATCTCTTGTAATTTCTTTTTTCATTATTGGGATATACTTTTAAAGCTAAGAAAAATGTTATAAATATCGGTATTAAAAATAAATAAACTGATATATCACAATTTTTAATAGCATCAAGTAAATATTCAGAACCTTCTCCAGCGAGAAGTACCATACTAAAATCAAAAAATACTCCAGTCATAGAAAAATATACATTATTTACTAAATAAATGGCTAAAGATAAAATAAATATAATAGAATAAATTATTTTACCTGTTTTTTTCTTTGGATATAAGGATATTCCTAATAAAAAGGTAATCCATATAATTGTAAATAGATTTGGTACTGGTTTTAATAATCCATAAAATTTTACTTTATATCTTGTAAATAAATCTATTAGTATAAAAGGTAATGCTAGTAATAATACATAATAGTATTTTTTTATAAAAATAATTATTTTATTTAAAATGTTTTTTATATCAATGTTTTTTATTTGTTTTTTCTTTTTTTGTGCCTTTTTCAAACTAATCACCACAAAAAAATTATACTATAATTAGACTAATTTGTAAATATGGCTTTAAAAAGTAATGATTTAATAGTATACTTATATAGAGGGTAGTAGTTATGTGGGTAGTAAAACAATTAGATAGAGATAATATTTTTGATATAGTTAAATATGTTGAAGATGTTTATAAAATTAATAATGAAGAAATAGTATTAACAATAAGTTCTAATTTAGGCTTTGGAGAAACGTTTTTATATGTTTATGAAATAATGAAGATGTTGTTAGAAAAAGGAATAGTTGTTAAAAGGGGACCTTTGGTAGTTGGAGATACTATAATAGTAGAAGATGAAGTGTTTAAATTAAAAAATGCTTCTTTAGAAGATAAAATATGGTGGTTAGTTTATAATGGAGTTGTTAATACTAATGCAGTTTGTTTAAATGAAGAAATGATTGAGATAAAAGGTTATGTTTTAAAAAGAGGTTGGTGTGATGTATACAGAAATATTAGTTAATTTAAATAAGAAAAGAGATTTTTATAATAAGTTTTCTAATTTAAAAATAAATGATAAGTTAAATGATTATATTTATAATGAATCTTTAGAGGGTGATTATAAAAATAAAGTTGTTATAAATATTAATTGTAAAGAAAATATTAGTGATTTAGAAAAGCAAGGTATGATTGATATAATAAGAAGAAATTTTGGAATACAAGTAAAAGATTTATTGTATACTTATGAAAAAGAACAAGATAAAAAAGCTATTTTATTAGTTGTTGGTATAGCTTTAATAATTTTGTATTATACAGGTTTTGCTAGTATTTTAAAAGATGTTATCTTAATGTTTGGATGGCTTGCAATTTGTAGTTCTGTTTATGGTTTGATTTTTTCATCAACTGAGATCTATGTGAAGATTAAAAGACTTAAAAATTTATCTAAAGCAAGAATTTATTTTGATTAAACAATATAATTTTGACAAAAATTACTTTTTATGATAGAATTTACTCGTAGTAAATCAATTAGTCATTCGCGTTTTACTATCGGATAAACTTATATGTTTAAAGGAATAATGAAGAGCCTTAAGAATCTCCTCATGAATGGCAAAAAATATACACAATTATTTTGTGGTTGTTTTTTGTTGTATATTCATGAAAGGAGGTTTTTTTTATACACAATCATAACAAGAGAGAAAGGATGATATATAAATGAAAACAAATGAACATGATTATTATAGTAACTTAGCTAATTGGTCTTTTGATGATATTGATTATTTTACTGAATCATTTACAAATTGGGTTTATGAAGAAGAAATAAGTAAAAGAGTGCAAAAGAATTTTAGAGTGTTGGATTTAGGTACTGCAGCTGGAGAAAAAGTTCTTAAATATTTTCCTGAATGTGCAGAAATCTTGGGAACAGATTTTTCTAGTGCAATGATAGAAGCCGCTAATAAAAATTTGGAAAGTAGTGGAAGAAAAAATGTTTCGTTCAGAGTTATGGATAATTTAAATATGGACACTCCTGATAATTACTTTGATGTTGTTACTGCTCGTCATACAACTATAGATCCTATTCAAATTTTTCGAACATTAAAAGATAATGGACAATTAATTTTAAGAGGAGTTGATAAATTAGATTGTTGGGCCTTAAAAAGACTCTTTGGAAGAGGACAAGCATTAAATGATTCAAAACCTATAAGTTTAATAGATTATGAAAGAGTTATGGATGCTGGATTTAGAAGTGTAGAGTTAATTCCATTACATGATGTTGAATATTATAAGACAAAGGAAGATTTATATGCTTTACTTCAAAAAACACCAATATTAGATTCATTATCTGAAGAAAAAAATCAACAATATGAAAGAAAAACAATTGAAACAGATTTATTTTCACAATATGTTGATGAAAATGAAACATCAAAAGGAATAAAATTAGTAAGAAGATATTATGGTATAGTAGCTAAAAAGTAAAAAAAACCAAATTGATTAAAAAATCAATTTGGTTTTAAAATTATTAAATGATTTCTTTAGATAATTGATTATAAGAATCCATTATCTTTTTGTAAGGGATATTATTCTTTTGATAATATCCTTTATTTACACATTCTTCATAAATGCCTTTTGTTATTTTATTAATACTTTTAAACATTTTAAAATATAAATCATAAATATTTTTATTACTTGCTTCATTTAAAGCATATACTAAATTTACTGATATATTTTTTTCAGTTGTTAACATTTCTAATAAATAATCTTTATCACTCATTATTATTCTCCTTTAACATAGATAATATCTCATTGCAATTATCTTCATGTAATTTAATTAACTTTTCAATTAATTTAGATGTTTTATCTTTAGTGAATTCTTCATATACTTTATATTTTTTTAAAGCAATTAAGTTCCAATTGAAGGCATCACTTAAATATAATAAATCCTTTTCTGTCATACATACCACCTTTCATTATTATTATGGCATTAATATTTTAAAATATATTGTTAATAATTGGTATAAATGTTAAAATAAATTTTAAAAGTGATGAATTAGTCACTTTAGAGTCATAATAAAATAATATGATTTTAATGGGTGATGAAAATGGATATATTAAAAGTTGAAAATTTAGTTAAAACTTATAAGAATGGTAATACAACGATTAATGCTGTAGATCATGTAAGTTTTAGTGTGGAAAAAGGAGATTTTGTTGCTATTGTTGGGGCCAGTGGTAGTGGTAAATCTACACTTTTACATTTACTTGGAGGTGTTGATAGACCTACGAGTGGTAAAGTATTTATTGATAATGTAGATATTTATAGTATGAATAATGATGCTTTAGCTATATTTAGAAGAAGACAAGTAGGATTAATTTATCAATTTTATAATTTAATACCAATTTTAAATGTTGAAGAAAATATAGTCCTTCCTTGTAAGTTAGATGGTAAAAATGTAAGTAAAGATAGACTTAATGAAATTATTGATACTTTAGGTTTAAGTACTAGAAGAAAACATTTGCCCAATGAATTATCTGGTGGCCAACAACAAAGAGTTTCAATTGGAAGAGCTATTATTAATAATCCAGCATTAGTTTTAGCGGATGAACCAACAGGAAATTTGGATTCTAAGGCTAGTGATGAAATTGTGGCATTATTAAAAGAATCAAATAAAAAATATAATCAAACTATTATTGTTATTACACATGATCCTGATATTGCAAGTGTTGCAAATAGAGTTATTACTATTGAAGATGGAAAAATAGTTAGTGATGTAAGGAATTAATTATGAATGTATTAAATAATTTAACTATTAAAAATTTAAAATTAAATAAAAAAAGAACAATAGTAACAATAGTAGGTATAGTTTTGTCTGTTGCCTTAATTTGTGCAGTAGCTGGTATGGTTACATCATTTCAAGCAACTTTAGTAAATATAGCTATTACAGATGGAGGAAATAGACATTTAACAATTGAAAATGTAAGTAAAAAAGACTTGAAATATTTTACAAATAATAGTCATGTAAAGAGTATGTATTTAAGTGAGTCTTTTGGTTATGCTAAAGTGGATAATATAAATAAATATAAACCTTATGCTTATGTTGTAGGATATACAAAAGAGGCTTTTGATAATACAACATTAAAACTAGTTTCTGGAAGACTTCCGGAGAATAATAAAGAAATAATAGTAAGTGTAACTTTTAAAAATAATGCTAAAGTAAAAATTGGTGATACAATTAGTTTAGATATTGGTAAAAGAGTATGTACTGATGGAACAATTCTTAATCAAAGTAATCCATATTATGTGGAAGAAGGAGAAACTGATCTTTGCCATGAATATATAACTGATACAAGTAAACATGAATATAAAATTGTAGGTATTACAGAAAGATTAAATTATAATATTGAAGGATATAGTGCTCCAGGTTATACATTAATTACTAAAATAGATAAAGTAAGTGATAATATAAATGTATCTTTATTATTTAAAGATGCTAAATATTATAAAGAATATATAAATAATATAGCAAATGATAATGATCTAAATAAATATAATATTACTTTAAATACTGAACTTTTAAGATGGAGTGGAGCTAGTTTAAGTGATAGAACAATGAATATGTTATATGCTATTTCAGGTGTAGTAATAGGTATTATAATACTTACAAGTGTATTTGTAATAAAGAATAGTTTTGATATTGCTAATCAAGAGAAGAGAAAGATGTATGGTATGCTTTCAAGTATTGGGGCAACAAGTAAACAAATTAAGAAAAATGTTTTACATGAAGGTTTTATTCTTGGATTGATTGGTATTCCTTTAGGTATTTTATGTGGAATATTTGCTGATTATATACTTGTTATTTTAATAAATTATTTTGCTAAGTATACTTCTGATGATTTTAAATTTGTATTTAGCGTATCAATTTGGCTAGTTATTTTAAGTGTTGTTTTAGGAAGTCTTACAATATATTTATCAGTACTTAGAGCTGCCAAAAAGAGTAGTAAAATTTCACCAATTGAAGCTATTAGAAATAATAATGAAATAAAAATTAATAGTAAAAAGATTAAGTCATCTAAGTTAGTTGATAAATTATTTGGTGTCGGTGGAGATATTGCTTATAAAAATTTAAAGAGAAATAAAAAAAGAAATAGAACTACGATTATATCAATTGTAATAAGTGTTGCTGTATTTATTTCTTTATCATCATTTTTAAGTTATGGCTTTAAATTAACAAATCAGTATTATCAAGATATTAATTACGATATTCAGCTTTATCTTAGGGATACTAATGAAGAAGAATCTAAAAAAATAATTAATGATATAATAAAAATGGATAATATTAGTAGGTATAGTATTATTAGAAGTATGAGTATGACATTTGATTATAAAAAATATTATAATGAAGATGTATTAAAATTTTTTGATGGTGTAAATGATTTGTCCCTTAGAATTATGTCTGTAGGTGAAGATGAGTTTAAAAGAATACTTAAAGAAAATAAAGTTGATGAAAGTAATTATAATTATAAGGGTTTATTAATTGATAAAAATATTTTTTATCAAGAAGGTAGTAAAAATTATAAGGAAGTAAATTTATTTGATTTAAATAAATTTAAAACTGTAACTGGTTCTATTAATAATAAAGATTTAAGTATTGGAATTATAAAAAGAATTGATATCTTACCAATGGGACTTCAAAATGTATATAGTGAAATTCCAATGATTATAGTAAGTGATGAATTTTATGATTATATTGTATTTAATTATAATATAACGGCTACTGATTCAAAAAGCCTGTATATTAAATCAACAGATGCAGAAAAACTAGAAAGTTTAATTAAAGAATATTTACTTGATAATGATATTACTAATTATAATTTGTTTAATATTGAAACAGAAGCTAAAGCTCAAAGAAGTTTAATTATTTTAGTAGCAATTTTCTTGTATGGTTTTATTATTGTTATCAGTTTAATTGGTGTTACTAATATTATTAATACAATAAGCACTAATATGAATTTAAGAAGAAGAGAGTTTGCTATGCTTAAGTCTATTGGTATGACAAAAAATGAATTTAATAAAATGATTAACTTAGAGTCAATTATGTATTCCACTAAAGCATTAATTATTGGTATTCCTTTAGGTATTTTGGGGTCATTTGCTATTTATAAGGCATTTGCAAATGGTAGTGATTATGGATATTTATTTCCATGGCAAGCAATTATAATTGCAATATTGGTTGTTTATATTTTAGTTAGTTTAATTATGCATTTTGCTTTAAGAAAAACAAGAAATGAAAATATAATTGATGTTATTAAAGATGAAAATATATGATTTGTGCAAATAAATAGATTTGATTTAACCTAAAAATAATGGTATCATTTATATAGAAGTGATACCTTTTTGTTGTTAGAATGTGAGGTGTATGTATGAAAATACTTTTAGTTGAAGATAGCCAAATGATTGTAAAAGCCATTAAGTTTTTACTTGAAGAGCATAATTATGATGTTAGCGTTGCCAGTACAATTAAAGATGCAAAAGAAAAAGTAAGTAATAATTATGATTTAGTAATCTTGGATGTAATGTTGCCAGATGGAAATGGATTAGACTTTTTTAAAAATTATGTAGATGTTCCAACGCTTATCTTAAGTGCTCATGATGAAGAAGAAGAAGTTGTAACATCATTAGATCTTGGGGTAGAAGATTATATTATAAAACCTTTTAGGTCAAAAGAACTATTATCAAGAATAAATAATATTATTAAAAGAAATAAGAAAAATAATATTAAAATGTATAAAAATATAACATTTGATTTAGATGCATATAGAGTTTATGTTGATAAGAATGAAATTGATTTAACAGGATTAGAATTAAAAATATTATTTTATTTGTTAGAAAATAAGGGAATTTTAGTAACTAGAGATATGATTATAAATAGAATTTGGGATGAGTCTGGAAAGTTTGTTAATGATAATACGTTGAGTGTTTATATAAAAAGAATTAGAGAAAAAATAGGGCGTGAAGATATAATTAAAACTGTTAAAGGTGTTGGATATAGGATGGATTTATGAAAAAAATTAGTTTATGGTTTTTAGGTAGTTTATGTTTAATAATGTTAATTAGTTATATTGATTATTATAGATATAGTATAGTAATGAATAACTTTGTTAGTAGTGTAGTTACTGAGGTAAGTAAAAATTATCCAAATGTAAATAGTGAAGAATTAATTAAAATAGTTAATGGAAGTAATAATGGTAAAAGTGATATATTAAAAAAATATGGATTTACTGATAGTGATATAAATTATTTAAGTAAGATGAATGATTCTTTTTATAAAAATATTGTTATTAATGTAATATTGTTTGGGGTTTTCGGAGGATTATGTATTGCTCTATATGTAATTGATAAGAAAAAAAGATGTAAAGAGATAGATAATATTACGAATTATTTGAAAAGAATAAATGATGGAATATATGATTTAGAAATAATTGATAATATTGAAGGAGATTTATCTATTTTAAAAAATGAAGTATATACCACTACAGTGGGTTTAAAAAGCTTATATGCTAAAGAAAATAAAGAAAGAATTAAAATAAAGGATAATTTAGCTAATATATCTCATCAATTAAAGACACCCCTTACATCAATTATGATTATGATTGATACATTACTTGAAGAACATGTTAGTAAAGAAAAGCAAAAAGAATATTTAAATGATATAAGAATACAGATTGAAAATATTAATTTTTTAATTATTGCAATGCTAAAATTATCAAGATTTGATGCAAATGTAGTTGTGTTTGAAAAAAGAGAAATAATTGTTAAAGATTTGTTGTTTGATGTTTTAAAAAATGTTGATATATTAAGAGAACTTAAAAATATAAATATTCATGTAAGTGGTAAATGTGATGTAGCTTTTGATGGAGATTACAAATGGGAATGTGAAGCAATAACTAATATATTAAAAAATGGAATTGAGTATAGTAAAGATAATGGAGATATTTACATAAATTATAAAGATAATGGAATGTATGTAAGCATTGATATAATTGATAACGGGAAAGGTATAAGTAATGAAGATATGAAGCATATATTTGATAGATTTTATAAGAAAAATAATAATAGTAATAATTTTGGTATTGGACTTTCTTTAGCTAAAGAAATAATAGAAAGAGATAATGGAACAATTAGGGTAAGTAGTAATAATGGTACTAAATTTAGTATTAGATATTATAAATAATTGTTTACTTAAATGTTTAAAAAAGGTATAATGTTGTTATGAAGGTGAGTGTTTAAATTATGAATGTTTATAAAAATATTAAATGTAAGAAAAGTATGCTTGTTATAGGTATTATTTTATTTGTAGTATTTATGGGGTTAGGTCTTCTTATATATTCTGGTGAAGTTAATGCAGAATATGAAGTTTTAACTAAAAATACTAGTGAAAATGTTTATGCTAAATTAAATGTTAGTTTACTTGATAGTGCTTTTGCTACAGAAACTTTGGATGGTAAAGAAAAAGATTATTATATAGCTTTTGATGAAAATGATAATCCTTTTATAATTGTACTTGATAAAAGTGGTTTAGAAAGTTTAAGAAAAATACAAGAATATACTTTGAGTGAAACTGAAATAGAAAAACCTAATCCAGTGATGGTTTATGGAAATGTATCAAAAAGTGATACAGAAGTGTTTAAATATTTACAAGAATTTTTGAAAGATGAAGATGGTAATACTTATACAATTGATGAGCTTAAAAGTGTAGTAGGAGAAAATTATCTTGATACAACATGGGATAACAAAGAAGAAGGAATATTTGCTTTAATATTATTTGGTGTTTTTTCATTAAGTGGATTAATTTTAATAATAGTTTATTTTGTTAGAAATAAAAAAAGTAAAAAGATATTGGAAGAATGTGGAAGAGAACTTGAAAAAATAGAAGAAGATGTAAAAAGTGGAAAAGGAATTCATAATAAGAAATGTAAAGTTTATTTAACTGATAGATATTTACTTAGTTATGCTGGTGGTGTTAAATTAATTGAATTAAATGATATTGTGTGGGTATATCCATTTATAACTAAACAAAATGGTATTACAACTAGTAAAAGTATTTATGTTGTAACTAATAATGGTAAAAGTAATGTAGTAGCTGTAGTAAATACATGGGGTAAGAAAAATAAAGCTTCTTTTGAAGAATTATATCAAGATATAATTAATAAAGTGCCTAATGTCTTAGCTGGTTATTCTAAAGAAAATATGGAAAAAGCTAAAGAAATGTATAAAAAATAGGAAACGATTGGGTTTCCTTTTTAGTTGTGTTATCTTGAACCTTTTCTTGCTTTTTCTTTAACAATTCTAGCTAGTTCTTGCATTGTTAATTCACCTAAGGCTAATTCTTGCTTTTCTTTTTCTTTTGTTATTATATCTGTAACAGTTCTATTACACATTGTTCGATACATTTTTCTATCATTATTTGCTTTTTTAGCGAAAACTCCCATTACACAATAAATATTATTAGCAGTATGTTTCATAACAATTCTAACTTGGTCATCTTTTAATTCCATGAAGCCTGGTTTATTAGTTGTAAGACTTTTAAATTTTTTCTTGTGAACTATAAAATTTTCTAATAAAGATTGGACTCTTTCAAAATATTCTTCTGGTACATCTTTTAAATCATCGATTAATCTAGATTTTGTCGGATTACTAGCTGGGTGAGAGAATATTAATCGGCGTGGATTTATTGCATCTATTGGTTCATCAAATTCTTCGGGTTCCTCTAAACTTTCAACTTCATCATTTAATTCTATGTCTGTAATTTTATTGTAGTAATCCCTTATTAATAGGTATTTATCTAAGTATTCATTATATGTTTCAATTGCTTCATATCTTGATTCTTTGTCTCTATATATACTTATATCAAGAAGAATTTTATAATAATCTAATGCTTCGAATAAAAACATTTTTAATATCTCATTGACAATATAATTGTACTCATTGGTTTCTAAATTGTATTTTTGATAAGACTCAATAACTGGTATTATTTCATCAATATTAAGTTGGCTAATATATGATTTTAAATCATTAACATAACTATTTATTGTTTCTAATCTGTTGGAATTAACTTCAATTAGATCAAACATTTCAAAACCACTATCTAAAATATTTGGAACTTCATTATACTCTTTAGTTTTGTATTCTTTTTCTTGATTTTGTGTTTGTATAATATTATTGTTGTAAAATTCTAACTCATTGTTAAGTAAAACTTCATCTTTTTCAGAAATTTCTCCCATTGTGGCATAGTAAGAAATTATTGCTTGAATATTTTTGAATGTAAAGTTTTGTTCAAATAATGGTTTTCTTTTTTGAAGTGGAAAACGTACTTTTTTTGCTGTTGAAAATCTGTAATATGCATTTTGTATTTGTTTTTTTAAAGCCATGGTTTTTTCAACCGTGTTTTTGTATTGTTGTTTTATTTTGGTACCAAAATAATCAAAATGCTTTACATCATTTTGATTATATAAATATAAGGCTTTATAGAATTCTAAGTTATATTCTTCATTATTATATATACTACTAAGTAGAACACTTATAAATAATTTGTTATCGTTTAGTTCTGTTTTATTTTCTAGTAGAGGAATAAGTTCTTCGTAAAGTTGTTTTTTTGTTTTTAAAACTTCTAGTTCATATTTTTTTGCTTCATAATCATTTATATATTTTTGTAAAAGCTCAATAATCTTATTTATGTACATGAAAATCACTTCCAAATATATTTTAACAAATTTATGACTAAAAATCCATTTATTTCAATTGGTTTTTAGAAATTTAAAAAAGCCCGTAGATACGGACTTAAATCTCTAAATGGTGCCGCAACAGTGAATTGAACACTGATTTAATCCTTACCATGGATTTGTAATACCATTATACTATAGCGGCGTAACTAAATTATACAAGATAATATTTATTTATGCAAGTGAAGGTTTGTAAAAAACTTGTTTTAAATTTTAATTTGTGCTATTATATAGCGCAAGGAGGATTTTGGGTATGAAAAATGAAAAAATGATTTCTTGTTCTCATATATCTGTTGATTGTGTAGTAAATGATCCAGTTGATGTTCGTTGTGGAGGACCTGATTTTTTAGGGTTTGACTTTTTTGTTAGGCAAGAGGAGACTGATTATATGATGCAAGCTATAAAAATTGCTTTGGAACAATTTAAAGTTCCTTTAAGAAATATGAATGTGGTTGGTATTGTTAATAAAAAAGAAAGTGAAGTTTGGACAAGAAACAAGATTGTTAGAGCTATAGCTAGTGATGCTGAATATTTACAATTTGAAAATAGTAGAAATTATGGTTCTTCAAGATAAAAGGTTCGTAGTTACGAACTTTTTTTGTTGTTAAAAAATCTTTACATTATACCCCCCTAGGGTGTATAATGCTTTTGGGTGGAAGAAGTATGCATGAAGTATGTAAAATGTGTAAGAAAAATAAACATAGAAGTTGTGAAGAAAAGAAAAATATTATAAAAAGATTAAATGTTATCGAAGGACAAATTCGAGGAATAAAGCAAATGGTGGAAGATGATAGATATTGTAGTGAAGTAATAATGCAACTATCGGCATCAATGCATTCTTTAAAAAGTCTAGGTAATAATATTTTAACGAGCCATATGAAGGGGTGTATGGTTGATAATATAAAAAATGATAATTTAGAAATAATTGATGAAGTAATAACATTGGTTGAAAAGATAAATAAGTAAGGTGGTAAAAATGTTAAGTATAAAAAATTTAGTTGTTAGTTTAAAAAATGAAGATAAAAAGATTTTAGATGGATTAAATTTAGAAATTAAAGATGGTGAAATACATGCAATAATGGGACCAAATGGGACTGGTAAATCTACACTTTCTAAAACTATAATGGGACATTTTCTTTTTAATGTTTTAGATGGAGATATTATATTTAATGATGTAAGATTAAATGAATTAAGTGTAGATGAAAGAGCTAAAGCAGGGATATTTTTGGCAATGCAAGATCCAACAGTGGTTGATGGCGTAACAAATAGTGAATTTTTAAAAAATGCTTATGAAGAACAAACTGGTAATCATATTGATTATTTTAAGTTTATTAGTGAGGTAAATAAGTCTTTAGATGATTTAAAATTTTCTCGTGATATGATTCATAGAGACGTAAATGCCGGTTTTTCTGGTGGTGAAAAAAAGAAAAATGAAGTATTGCAAATAAAGATATTAAAACCTAAACTTATTATTTTAGATGAAATTGACTCTGGGTTAGATGTTGATTCCTTAAAAGTAGTTTGTGAAAATATAAATGAGTATAAAAATGAGTTTCCTGATACATCAATCCTTATTATTACACATTATCCAAGAATACTTGAGGCTATTAAACCTGATTATGTTCATATTATGAAAAATGGCAAAATCGTTAAAACTGGTGATATGTCTTTGGCTTTAGAAACTGAACAAGTAGGTTATAATGAATAAAGTTATATATATTAATGATGATAATGTTGATTTTGAAATAAAAGAAAATGAAACATTAGAAATATATCATTGTGTTGTAGATAAAGATGTGTCTGTTAATATTAATTTAAATGGAGAGTTTGCTAAAGTAAAATATCATCTAGGAATGTTAGGATTTAGAAATAATAAGTGTAGTGTTAAGGTGGAACATAAATTTAGTAATACGAGTAGTGAAGTAATATGTCATGGTGTTAATGTACTAGATGGTGTGTTAGAGTTTGATATAACAGGAATTGTGCCAAAAGAAGCATATAAAGTAAGTTGCTTAGAAGAAAATCAAATAGTTAATTTAAGTAATGGAGTTGGAGTGATAAAACCTAATTTACTTATTAGAAATTATGATACATTTTCTAAGCATGCAGCATATATCGGAGAATTTAATAAAGATAAAATGTTTTATTTGATGAGTAGAGGTATAAGTAAAATAGATGCTACTAAATTAATGATGGAGGCATTGTTAATTGGTAATGGTAATAAAGAAGAAATGATTGTGAAGGAGTTTATGAATAAAATAATGGAGGTATCTAATGGATAAAGAAACTAAAAGAGAAATTATACTTGATAATTATCAACATCCTACGAATAGAGGTTTAAAAGAAGATGAATCTTATGTTAAAGCTAATACAAGGAGTGATTCATGTATTGATAATATAGATTTAATGATGAAAATAGAAGATGGTAAGATAGTTGATGCTTGTTTTGATGGGGAAGCATGTGCAATATGTACAAGTGCAACAAGTATAATTGTTAAAAGTTTGATTGGTAAAAGTGTAAAAGAAGCAAAAGAAATAATAAGTAATTATCAAAATATGATTAATGAAAAAAAATATAATTCTGAAATCCTTGGAGAACTTAATGTTTTTGATGAAATATATATGCAACCAGCTAGAAAGAATTGTGCACTTTTATCAAGTAAGAGTGCTGTTAAAATACTTGATGGAGTAGATAAGTAAGATGGAAATTGTTGGTTTAAGTGAAGAAAAAGTAAAAAAAATATCTGAAATAAAACATGAAAATGATTGGGTTTTAGATTATAGATTAAAGGGATATAAGTCTTTTGTGGAACAAAAGATGCCTCTGTTTGGTCCAGAAATTAATTTGAATTTTGATGATGTTATTTATTATAAAAATAATGAAGCAGATAAAAAGCTAGAGAATAATTGGAATAATATTTTAAAACCAGTAGTGGATGAACTTGATAGTGTTGGTGTTTTAGAGAGTGAAAAACATTTTGGGGGTATGGGTGTTCAATATGAAAGTGAAGTTATATACCATAATATGATTGAAGAGTTGGAAAAGAAAAATGTAATATTTACATCAATTGAAGATGCTATTAAAAGATATCCTGATTTAGTTAAAAAATATTTTGGCAAGATTGTATCTTTCACTGAAAATAAATTTGCAGCTTTAAATGCAGCGGTGTTTAGTGGAGGTTCATTTATTTATGTTCCTAAAAATACTATACTTGATAGACCTTTACAAAGTTATTTTAGAATAAATAGTAAAAATATGGGACAATTTGAAAGAACATTAATTATTGTAGATGATAATTCTAGTTTGCATTATGTAGAGGGGTGTACTGCACCATCATATAGTGAATCGAGCTTGCATGCAGCAATTGTGGAAATTTATGTTGGTAAAAATTCTAAATGTAGATATTCAACGGTTCAAAATTGGGCAACAAATGTGTATAATTTAGTTACAAAAAGAGCTTTAGTGGATGAAGCTGGAGTTATGGAATGGATTGATGGAAATATAGGTTCTAAAGTAACAATGAAATATCCTTGTTGTGTTTTAAAAGGCGATAATTCTAGGGGAACGTGTATAACAATTAGTGTTGCTAAGAGTGGACAAGAGCAAGATAGTGGGGCTCGAATGATTCATATTGGAAAAAATACTAAAAGTAATATTGTTTCTAAAAGTATTGCAGGAAATGGTGGAAATGCTACATATCGTGGTAAAGTTGAAATAAAGAAAAATGCTTTAAATAGTGATGCCATGGTAAAATGTGATAGTTTAATACTAGATGATAAGTCTATGTCTGATACAATACCTACGAATATAGTTGGAAATATTACAAGTAACATTGAACATGAAGCAACAGTATCAAAAATTAGTGATGATGTATTATTTTATTTGATGAGTAGAGGTATTCCAGAAGAAAGAGCAACGGAGTTAATTGTTTTAGGTTTTATTGATGAATTTAAAAGTGAACTTCCAATGGAATATGCTGTTGAGTTGAATCAATTGATAAAGAGAAATTTGTAATAAAACTGTTTGTTATTTCGGTTGACAAGAAATTATTTGTTTGCTATAGTAAATCCAATTAGGAGGGATTATTTATGTTAAATAAGAACAATATATTTATTCAAAAAATTAATAAAGCATATGTATCAGAAGATTGTGTACAAGTAATGATTTCGTATGAAGAAAGTATGGTGGTAAAATGTATGGATGACAGAACAGATTTATATCGTTGTGAAGAAGGCTGTTATTCTAGTTATATAAATAAATATATAACTGATGAAAGAAGAGAAAATTTTCCATATTCTAATATACCTATTCATACTGAAACTAGATTATTAAAGAAAATGACTGTTGTAAATCAAATATTTGATTTTGATAAATTATATGCTGTTTTTACAAAAAAAGGAAATGTTGTGTCTGTAACTTATTGTAAAGTTGTAAGAGACGGAGACTCTGCATTATTTATTAGTGGTTCTTCTAAAACTAATGAATTTTGCATGTCAGTTGATGAGTTAAAACAATTTCGTTTAAGGGGAACACCAGAGCCAAACATTAGAAATGGTAACTTTTCAAGAGAAGAAATTAAACGACAAAGAAAATTGGTTAGAAATAGACAAAATTTTGAATAAAAATTTGCTTGCATAAAGAAATTTTTGTGCTATAATTGATTTTGCTGTGTAGTTTTAAGTAATGTAAGTCCGTGCTTATGTTACTTATTTTTTTCTTTGAAAATGACACTACTAACTTCTTTTAATTTTTCTGTTTTTAAATTAAAAATATAATACCATTTATTTTTCTTACAAATATTAATAATTGGTGTGGTACTATAAAGTGTATCTCCTACAACTATGTAACAAAATATTTCTGTATTTGTCTAAGTTCATTTATATTAATATTTTCAAAAACATCTTGAATAGTTTCCCAGTATGGAAGTTCTTCTAATTTTGTTTTACAAATTGATGAAATAATTGTTATTCCATATAAAAGCCCAAATAATCTAGTTCCACATATTGTTTTCATATTATAAGTAACATAAGATCCTTTTATTATTAACATTATAACAAAAATTTGTTGCAAAGAAAATTTGCTCTTTTTTCCTGTGAATAATAAAAATTAATGTATTATTTAGCAAATTGTGATACAATGTAAGTGGAGGATTTATGAAAAAGAAACAAATTGTTGATTTAATTGCATCAGTGTTTTTAATAATATGTGGAAGTGTTTTGTTATTGTTTCCCTTATTTCATTTTGTAAAAGTAAAAGGTATATTCTTAGGAGTATTGGGTGTTTATGCGGTATTAAACTTGATTAAATTTTTATTAACAAGTAAGAGTAAAGATTTTGAAGGATTATTTACAAGTATTGCATCTATCATTGTATTTATTGTAGCACTTAAATTAAATATAAGTGAAGTTCCTTGGTATTTAGCTTTGTGTTTACTTATTTGGATTATTCTTTTATCCCTTATAAAGCTCAAAAAAGGTGACTATTATAATGATAGAAAGAATAAAATGTGGATTATTGAAGTTATTAGTTTAGTGTTGTTTATATTAGCTGGACTTTTAACAACAATGAATTTATATTATGAAAATGATATACAAGTATTAGTTTTAGGATATTTTTTCTTAATACATGGAATACTAGAATTATTTGACCCATTAATTATATCTTTAAAAATAAAATAACGGATGAATTAATCCGTTATTTGTTTGTAATAATAAGTTTGATAGCTGTTTTTTGTTCACCATTTATTATTATGTCATTAAATGCTGGTATGACCACTAAGTTATCACCGGTTGGAGCTACAAAACCACGACATATGGCGATAGCTTTGATTGCTTGATTTAGAGAACCTGCTCCGATGGTTTGAATTTCCACTTCTTTGTTTTCTCTATAGATATTTGCTATAGCACCAGCAACTTTACTAGGGTTAGATTTTGATGAAACCTTTAGAATTTCCATTATTACCATTCCTTTCATTAAAATATATGGAAAATTTGTATTTTTATGCTTGCTTTTTTTGATACGTTATTGTATACTTAAGTAGTAATCATTACTATTTAGGAGGTATGCGTGAAAAATACTAAACAAAAGAAAGTTATTTTAGATATAATAAATAATAGTAATAATCATTTGGATGCTTATCAAATATATGATGAGGCTAGAAAACAGATTTCTAGTATTAGTTTAGGTACTGTTTATAGAAATTTAGGAGGATTAGAAAACGATAACTTAATTATAAGTTTAATGGTTAATGGCGTTAAACATTATGATAAAGTTATTCCTCATTGTCATTTTATATGTAAAATGTGTTCTAAGATAGTTGATGTATTTGATGTAAAATTTCCTAAGATAGAAAAAATTGAAAATAATATAGTAAGTGATTATGAAATAGTTTTTAAGGGCATTTGTGAAGAATGCCAGAAGGAGGAATTTAAAAATGGAATTAAAGGGAAGTAAAACAGAAGCTAATTTAATGGCTGCTTTTGCTGGAGAAAGTCAAGCTAGAAATAAGTATACTTATTATGCATCAAAAGCTAAAAAGGATGGTTATGAACAAATTGCAGCAATATTTGAAGAAACTGCAAATAATGAAAAGGAACATGCAAAAATGTGGTTTAAAGAATTACATGGTGGTAGTATTCCAAGTACAGAAGAAAATTTGCTAGATGCTGCAAATGGAGAAAACTTTGAATGGACAGATATGTATGTAGAATTTGCTAAAGTTGCTCGTGAAGAAGGGTTTGATAGAATTGCTAACCTTTTTGAACGTGTTGCTGATATTGAAAAGGCACATGAAGAAAGATATCGTAAGTTACTAAAAAATATTGATGATAAGTTAGTATTTAGTAAAGATGGAGAATGTGTTTGGATTTGTCGTAATTGTGGACATATTGTCATTGGTAAAGAAGCTCCAGCTGTTTGTCCAGTATGTAATCATCCACAAAGTTATTTTGAATTAAAAGCTGAAAATTATTAAAAAAATAATTTTTAAGTAAAAATATTACAAATTATAATCCAATTTTATGTGAAAATTTTACGAACAGAAATTAAACAAATTAATTTTCTGTTTTTTAATTTTCTATAACAATGTTATATTCTCCAGTATTATATTTGATATTGCTGGTGTAAATTGAATAACAAAATACATGATAGAAAAGCAAAAATTATAACATAGAAATAATATGTAAATGTCAATATTTTGGTTGAAATCTTATCTTGACATACGTATATTTTTATATTACAATTTTATTGTAAATACTATTTTATGAAACGTTTCTATTTTTGTATTTATATTGTAGGGAAGGTGATTATAAGTGAAAAGAAGTTGCGATTTTAGATTCATTTGTACATTTATATTGCTTGTGTTGTTTTTTGTTTTATTTTTGATATTTTTCTTATTCAAACCTAATTCTAGTGAAAATATTGATAATACATCAAAATTGTGGACTAGCTATGATTTAAGTGTAGCTCAAATTAAAAACAATCTCGATATTGTTATGGATTATTCCTCAAATGATTTGACTTGTGGAAGTTTGAAAAATATTTCAATTAAAGATGGTTCTTATGAGTCGGCTTTAAATAATTTAGGTTGTTATATTACTTTATATTATTATAATTTGACTGAATACAATGAAAACTATCATAATTATTTAATTAAATATAGAGATAAACATTTTATTACTAAAAATGATTTTATTTCTTTAAAACGTGATTTGAAAAATGATAATATGTTTTATAATTATTTGAAAAATATGATGAACTTCAAAATTAATGATAATGAAGCCACAAAAAAAATAAATGACATTGTTTCTCAATTTTTAAATGAATTTGATGTATATTTTTATGATAATTGTGATAATTATACTGAGGTGTTTTCATATAAAATTTCTGAACTTTCTTTTGTAACTTATGTATCTTATTGGTTAAAAAATGAATATTTTAATTTAAATTTATGAAAGGAAAAAGACAATTATATTTTTAATCGTATCGATTTTTAGTGTACTGTTTTGTGATGCTGTTTATGCTTCTGAGACTTTGTATATTAATTCTAGAAAGGTTAAAATGAGTCAATCTGAACTTGAAAATTTACGCAATTTGGGATTTAAATAATGAAATAGATGTAGTGACTTAAGAAGAATTTGATAATAACAAAAATTTGAATTCTGTTTTAGTTAGTCAAAATACAAAATATTATAAAACTAATACTTATAGAATTAAAAATTCTAATTTATTATTAAATAGTAATAATAATAACAATAACAATGTTTTATATTATAGTGAGAAAACATGTATATTTAAAGCAAAAACACTAATTATTGAAATTTTAACGGGCAATTGGGTAATTACGTTCTTTTGTCTTTTTTTGTAATTATTTTTTTAATTTTTAGTTTAACAAAAAAATAAAAATTATTAAAAAGACTAGTAATTTAAAATAAATTGTGTTATATTAGTTTTATAAAAACGAAGAAAAAGAATAAGTAATTATGAAAACTACATAGAGATCTCTTGGTTGGTGGAAAAGAGAAAGTAGAAATAATGAAATCTATCTTTTGAGTTGGGCATGTGCCTCGGATTAAACCGTTATATAAATTAAGTTAAATAAAGGATGGTACCGTGCATAAAGCACTCCTTGGGTAACATTCTTTTTATTTTTGGAGGATTTATGATAGATATTAAGTTAATAAGGGAAAACAGGGAATTAGTAAAAGAAAATATTAAGAAAAAGTTTCAAGATGAAAAGCTTGGATTAGTTGATGAAGTTTATGAATATGATAAAAGTTATCGCGAATGTAAAATGAAAGTTGATGAACTTAGAGCTAAGAGAAACAGTTTGAGTGCATCAATTGGAGTTTTAATGCGTGATAAAAAATTAGATGAAGTTGAAAAAATAAAAAATGAAGTAAGTAATATTAATGAAGAAATTGAAAGTGTTGAAGAAAAAGAAGAACGTTTGGAAAAAGAAATTAAAGATAGAATGCTTGTTATACCAAATATAATTGATGATAGTGTACCAATTGGGAAAGATGATAGCGAAAATGTGGAAATTGAAAAATTTGGTGAACCATTTGTACCTGATTATGAAATTCCTTATCATGCAGATATTTGTGAGTCTTTTAAAGGATTAGATAAGGTGAGTTCTGGTAAAACTAGTGGTAATGGATTTTATTATTTAGTTGGTGATATTGCTAGACTTCATGAAGCAACACTTGCTTATGCGAGAGATTTTATGATAAGTAAAGGATTTACTTATTGTGTTCCACCATTTATGATTCATAGTGATGTTGTTACTGGTGTTATGTCTTTTCCTGAAATGGAAGCAATGATGTATAAGATTGAGGGCGAAGATTTATATTTGATTGGTACAAGTGAACATTCAATGATAGGTAGATTTAAAGGAGAAATAATTGATGAAGAAAAATTACCAATTGCGATGACTTCTTATTCACCTTGTTTTAGAAAAGAAGTTGGTGCTCATGGAATAGAAGAAAGAGGTATTTACAGAGTTCATCAATTTGAAAAACAAGAAATGATAGTTTTATGTAAGCCAGAAGAAGCAATGGATTGGTATAATAAAATGTGGAAGTATACGGTTGAATTTTTTAGAAGTATGGATATTTCTGTTAGAACTTTAGAATGTTGTAGTGGTGATTTAGCTGATTTAAAAGTAAAATCATGTGATATTGAAGCATGGAGCCCAAGACAAAAGAAATATTATGAAGTTGGATCTTGTTCTACTCTTGGGGATGCTCAAGCAAGAAGAATGGGTATTAGAATGAAAACTGATAAAGGAAATGTTTTTGTAAATACCCTTAATAATACAGTTATTGCAAGTCCTAGGAGTCTTATTGCAATTTTAGAACAACATTATCAAGCTGATGGAAGTGTTAAAATACCAAAAGTTTTACAACCATATATGGGTGGTTTGGAAGTATTAGTTCCTAAAAATAAGTAAGAGAAGATAAAATTCTCTTATTTTTTTGTAAAAAAATGTATAATTTACACTGGTTTACAAGTAATATTTTGACATGTTTTGTCGAACTTGTTGCAATCTCTAAAAAATAGTATAGAATACTTACTTGAAAGCGGGTTTTGGTTAATAAATTTCTATATGTCTAAAGATTTAACCTTCAAAATATAATAAATGCAATAGTGATAACACCATCCCTTTTATAAAATAGTTAATAATTATTTAAATTTATTAAATCAAATTAACCAAAACGCTTTCATTAATTTTGTTTATGTGATAGAATATTGGTTTGAAGGGAAGTGTTGTTATGAAAGTGCCTGATTTATTAGTAGCTGGAGACAGAAAAAAGGTTGATGTCAAAGAAAAAAAGTTAGATTTAAATATAAAACCTATTTATAAAGGTAAAAAGTATTTTTTAAGAACTTACGGATGTCAAATGAATGTTCATGATTCTGAGGAAATAAAATATTATTTAGAAGCTTTAGGTTATGAAGCTGTCCTTGAATTAGAAAAAGCTGATATTGTTGTGTTAAATACTTGTGCAATTAGAGAAAATGCTAAAGATAAAGTTTTTGGATATTTAGGAAGATGTAAACATTTAAAGAAGGAAAATCCAAATTTAATTATTGCTATTACTGGATGCTTAATGCAACAACCTAAAGAAATTGAAGAGATTCATAATAGACATCAATATATTGATATTATTATTGGTACTCATAACTTAAGTGAGATGCCAAGTTTAATTGAAGAAGCTAATAATAAGAAAAAACAAAATATTGAAGTTTATTCAAATAGTGATATTGTGTTTGAAAACGTTAAATATAATAGAGATTCTAAAATAAGTGCATGGATTAATATTATTTATGGTTGTGATAAATTTTGTACTTATTGTATAGTTCCATATACTAGAGGTAGAGAACGAAGTCGTAAGATGGAAGAAATTTTAGAAGAAGTTAAAGCTTTAAAGGAACAAGGCTATATGGAAATTACTTTACTTGGACAAAATGTGAATGCATATGGTAAAGATTTAAATTTAGGTTATGATTTTGCAACACTTTTAGAAAATGTCGCAAAAATTGGTATTCCTAGAATTAGATTTGTAACATCACATCCATGGAATTTTACTGATAGAATGGTTGATGTTATAGCAAAGTATGATAATATTATGCCTTATGTGCATTTACCTATTCAATCTGGTAGTGATGAAATTCTTAAGAGAATGAACAGAAAATATACTATAGAAGAATATAAAAAACTTTTTGATCAAATTAAGAAAAAAGTTAAAAATGTTGCAATTACAACTGATATAATTGTGGGCTTTCCAAATGAAACTGATGAAGATTTTCAAAAAACTTTGGATATTGTTAATTATTGTAAATTTGATGGGGCTTATACTTTTATTTTTTCTCCAAGAGAAGGTACTGCAGCTGCAAAAATGGAAGATAAAGTTCCAATGCAAGTAAAAGAAGAAAGATTACAAAAATTAAATGAACTTGTAAATAAGTATTCTTTAGAAAGTAATCAAAAAATGTTAGGAAAAACTTTGGATGTTTTAGTTGTTGGTTTGAGTGAAAAAGATAGTAATAAAGTTTATGGATATACTGAAACTATGAAGTTGGTAAATATTGTTGGTAATAAAGATTTAATAGGTAAAATTGTTCCAGTTAAAATTACTGATGCAAAAAGTTTTAGTTTAGATGGGGAAAATAGTCAAGAATAGAATTCTTGACTACTTTTTTCGTTAAATTATGAAAATTTTTATTAAATAGGTTGACATTTGTTGTTTTTTTGTAATATAATGTTAGTGCACTTGGGAAAATACGCGCCCATAGCTCAACTGGATAGAGCGTTAGACTACGGATCTAAAGGTTGGGGGTTCGAATCCCTTTGGGCGTACCATTTAAAAATTTTGGTTAAATCGAGAAGTAGCACAATTTGGTAGTGCACTAGGTTTGGGACCTAGGGGTTGCAGGTTCAAATCCTGTCTTCTCGACCAGTTTGAATTCAAAAACTAGACTTTGTTCTAGTTTTTTTCTTGTTGCAACCCCTTGAGTCCCAATATAAAATAAATTGTACAAAAAAACATAATTTTTAGAGTAATTTAGTTACATTTTATAAAAAAAACAAAAAAATACTAAAAAATTTAAAAAAAGTATTGCATTTGCGTCTGCCATTTGGTATAATCTTAATTGTCATCGACGGATGCAATGGTGGTCGCATCAGAAGATGTAAAAGGGCGCTTAGCTCAGTTGGTTAGAGTACTTGCCTTACAAGCAAGGTGTCATAGGTTCGAGTCCTATAGCGCCCACCATTTTATTTTAATTTATTTGCCGACATAGCGTAACTGGCAGCGCAACTGACTTGTAATCAGTAGGTTGGGAGTTCGACTCTCTCTGTCGGCACCATTGTTGGGGAGATAGCGAAGTGGTCAAACGCGGCAGACTGTAAATCTGTTCCTTCGGGTTCCATAGTTCAAATCTATGTCTCCCCACCATTGTTATTGCCTCGTAGCCAAGTGGTAAGGCATCAGACTTTGACTCTGACATTCCGCCGGTTCGAATCCTGCCGAGGCAGCCATTTATATTTTTAAAATTTTTGATTTTGGTTCGTTAGCTCAGTCGGTAGAGCATTTGACTTTTAATCAAAGGGTCCTGAGTTCGAATCTCAGACGAGCCACCATTTAGAAAATTAACTCCGTATTTGCGGAGTTTTCTTTTTGTTTAAAAATACTCAGGACCCTTTGATTTTAAAAATATAAATGGCTCTTTTAATTCCATCGCCTTTATCTAGTGGGCAAAGATACTCCCAACCAAATTTTTCATAATAATTTATTAATCTAGTATGTGAGTATAATGTATCATAACCTAAATCTTTTAAAACAGATGGAATTGTTTTTAGAAGTTTTCTTGAATATCCCATTTTTCGTTTGTGGGGAACAATATAAACATTTGCTAACCAAGGGGAGAGGTTTGTATTATCATTATCATGGGCTTTTATTTGGTAAAATCCAACTAGTTCATGATTATCTATAGCTATAATTGTAATTGCTTCATCTTCAAAAGTCTTATTATTCCAATCACTAAGACATGCAATAACCTCATTTTTAAATATTTCATTATTATTCAAATAATCTATTTTTAACATATAATCACCATAATTATTTTATTAAAATACCCATTAAAAGTCAAATTTAGAACAAAAATGCAAAAAAATAACAAAAAGTTTGATATGTTTGACCTGGTTCGACAAGCTTTTTGCATTCTTTATGCTATACTAGCCAACTAAGGAGGTAAATTATGAAAGAAAAAATCAAACAATTATTAAAAGAGTTTTATTTGATTCAATGTAAAGGTTGGGTAAAAAGCACCGGTTCTGGCAAAAGTGCTGCTGGAACTACACTTGAACATCTATTTGGAAAACAAGAAGATACATTGCCTTTGCCTGATTATTTAGGAATTGAATTAAAAACGAAATTAATTACTAGTAATTATAATGTTAGACTTTTTAGTGCAGTTCTTGACAATAAACCAGATTTAATGAATAAATTGTGGAAATTGTGTTCTTGGAAATGTACAAGAAATGGTGGAACGCGTAGCCTTTATGATGATTTTAATGCGATAGATTATTCTAATACTCATAGAAAATATGCGTTTAAAATGTATGTTAATTATGAAAAAGAATGTGTTGAATTATTATTATACAATAATTGGGATAAGAAAAATGTTAATATCGATATGTCATGGTCTTTTAGAGAGTTAGAACAACGATTAAAAATTAAACTTTCATACATGGCTCTTGTTCATGCTGAAAAATTTGTGAATAAAGAAACTAAAGAAGAAAAATTTAAATATTTAGATATGACTATTTACAAATTAAGAAGTTTTGATGTTTTTTTGAAACTTTTAGAGCAAGGCATAATAAGTGTGAATTTAAAAATGTATCCGTTTAAAGAACCTGAACGACAAGATAAGTTTAGAAATCGTGAAACAACATTTTGTATTTTTCAAGAAAATCTACCATTATTGTTTGAGAAGATTGATACAAGTGATTATGTAATTAGTTAAAAAAAATCAGCCATCGTGCTGATTTTTCTATTCTACAGTAACTGATTTTGCTAAATTTCTTGGCTTATCTATGTCACAGCCATTATCTTTAGCTACTTTATATGATAAAAGTTGTAATGGTATAATTGTTAAAATTGATTCTAATATTGGATGTATTTTTTTGATTGTTATTATGTCATCATAAAATTTTTCTTGAGGTGTTTCGTTTGTAACATAGACAACGTAAGCACCGCGAGCTTTTACTTCTTTGATATTACTTATTGTTTTTTCTCGTAAACTATCATCTGTTGAAATTGCTATTACAGGAGTATCTTTTTCAATTAATGAAATAGTTCCGTGTTTTAATTCTCCGGCTTGGTAAGCAACACTATTTATATAAGATATTTCTTTTAATTTCAATGATGCTTCAAGAGATAGTGCGTAATCAATACCACGTCCAATGAAGAAAATTTGTTTTTTATCATAAATTTTATCTGCAATAGTAGAGTAATTATCATTATTTATTGTTTTTTTTATTAAAACAGGTAAATTATTATATTCTTTAACTAATTCATTGAATTCATTTTCATTAATATTTTTGTTTTCATAACCTAAATATAAAGCAATTAAACTGAATATTGCAAGTTGTGCTAAGTAAGCTTTTGTAGTTGCAACAGCAATTTCAAATCCAGCTTTAATATAAGTTACATAATCTGCTTCACGGGCAATGGAAGAACCAACAACATTTACAATTGCCATGGTAGTTATTCCATCAATTTTCGCTTTTCTTAAAGCTGCAAGAGTATCAGCGGTTTCTCCGGATTGAGAAACTAAAACTACTAATGTATCCTTGTCATAAAAACATTTTTTATATCTGTATTCACTAGCAACTTCAACATTTACAGGTATATTTGCATAGTTTTCAATTAAATATTTTCCAACAACACCTGTATGATAAGCTGAACCACATGCTACAATATCAATTTTTTTGAAATTTTTTAGATAACTAAAACTTTTTTCTAAAGATTTTATTGTACCATCAAAATAGTAATTAACAGTATCTTTAAATACTTTATCTTGTTCATTTATTTCTTTTAACATAAAGTGTTCAAATCCACCTTTAGTGGCAGCATCCATTGAACCTTCAAAAAACTTTATTTCTTTTTCTATTTCATTTAAGTCTTTATCATAAATTTCAATTTTATCTTTTGACAATTTAACAATGTCATAGTCATTTAATAACATGTATTTATTAGTATATGCAAGTATTGCTGGTACATCAGATGCAACATAATATCCATCATTACCAATAGCTGCAATCATAGGACTGGCACAGCGTGATGCATAAATATTGTCATCGCCATCAACTAAAACTACAAATGCATATGAGCCACGTATTATTTTACTAGCTTCATGTAATGATTTAACCATATCACTATTTTTGCTATACAATTCATCAAGTAGGGCAGCGGCTACTTCACTATCGGTTTCACTAGTAAATTTATATCCTTTTTTCTTTAAATCTTCTTTAATTTCAATGTAATTTTCAATTATACCATTATGAACTAAAGTGACTTTACCATTTTTATGAGGATGAGCATTAATATTATTAGCTTCACCATGAGTTGCCCATCTTGTATGTCCAATACCTATATAAGCATCAACATCCATATCTAAAGTATCTTTTAAATTCTTAATTTTCCCTTTTTCTTTCTTTATTTCGACGTTGCCATTTTTTATATAAGCAACCCCGGCAGAGTCATAACCTCTGTATTCTAGAGCCTCTAGAGCTCCGATTAGTTTTGGAACACATTTTTTAGTTCCAATATAACCGATTATTCCACACATAAAAAAATCCTTCCTTAATGTATGTGATATATTTTTTATTACAATGTTAATTTTGCTTTTTGTAATATATCTATCGATTATACTAACCGTGTTGCATCCGCCGAATTTTCGATAAACAACATCCTCGTTAACCTCTTGGGTCTGGCGCTAACAAATAATTTTACCTCCATCAACTATTTTGTTTTCCTTATCATTATATTATATGTTTTTGCTTTTGTCAAAGTTTTATCTAGACAATGATTTGTCAATATTATATAATATAAGTGGTGATTATTTATGGTGAAAGTCGAAGGTACTTTAGAAAAGAAAAATGCAAATAACAATTATAATGATTATAAGAAAAATGAATTAACAAGAACTTTAATCCTTGGTTTAGTGGGATTAGTACTAGTATTAATGCCTGGTACTTTGAATAAGATTTTAGGAATACTTGTCGGAGTTGTTTTACTAGTAATTGGAATTGCTGGAATTTATCAATATTTACAAAATAAAATTGGAACATCAACTTCTTTAGTTAGTGGAATATTTTACAGTATTCTAGGTTCAATTATTTTGCTTTATCCAGGTTCTGTTGTAAGAGCTATAGCTATTGGAATAGGTATTAGCTTAACAATGTCAGGTTTAGCAAAAGTAAAGTGGGCATTTACCTTAAAGGGTTTAGATAATACATGGATTGGTACTTTAGTAATTGGTATACTTATAACAATTTTAGGTGTAATTTTAATTTTTAGTCCTTTTTCTGGGGATGCAATTACCAAAGTAACTGGTGCGTTCTTGCTAGTTGTTGCAGTATTTGATTTAATTGATAATTACATTTTGCAAAAATAACTGAAAAGTTATTTTTTTAACCTTTAAAAATAATCTATTTTATGATAAACTTATTATAGTGGTGAAGCATAATGGATAGAATAACGTTTATATTAATTGCTTTGTTAGTATGGATTGTAACTATTATTTTGGTAATAGTAGTTTTAAATGTGATAAATAATAAGGAAAAGAAAAAGTTGAAAGCTGAAATAGAAAAACTAGAAAAGGGAAAAAATATGATTATTTCAGCATCAATGTTGTCTGAACTTAATAAAGTTGAAGCATTAGTTAATAATGATGAAATGAAAGAAAAATTAGATGATTGGAAAGCTAGATTTAATGATATTAAAGATAAAGATATGCCTAAAATAACAGAAACAATTAATGAAATAGAAGAGTTATTTTTAGAAAAAAACTTTAAAGATTTAAAAGGTTTAGTTTTAAAAGCTGATTTTGATTTAAATAATTTAAAAACTAAAGCATCTTTTTTGCTAGATGAAATAAAAGATGTAACTTTAAGTGAAGAAAGAAATCGCGAAACAATAACTAAATTAAAAGCTCAATATCGTGAAATATTAAGTACTTATAAAGATTATGAAAATGAATATGAAATAGTTAAAGTGCCTTTAGAATTACAATTTGAAAATATTGAAAAATTGTTTAATGCTTTTGAGGTTTCGATGGAACAAAATGCTTATACTGAAGTAGGTAGAATAGTTAAAGCAATAGCAGATGTAATAGGAAATTTAAAAGTAATTATTGAAGAGACAAGACCTATAGTTAGTTTAGGTAAGAGTTTAATTCCTAAAAAAGAAGATGATATTAAAAATATTTATGATAAAATGACTAGAGAAGGTTATAATTTAGAATATTTAAATATTGATGCAAATATAGAAGAAGCAAATAAAAAGATTAAAGATATTTTTGGAAGATTAAATGTATTAAATGTTGAAGATTCATTGTTTGAACTTAAAACTATGCATGATTATTTTGACTCTTTATATGCGGATTTTGATAAAGAAAGATATAGTAAAAAAATATATGAAGATTATAGTAGAAGCATTTTAATTAAAGCAACTAAGTTAGAAAAAGTTAATAATGAACTATATAAGAAAATTGGAGATATTAAATATAGTTATGATTTAACAGATGATGAAGTAAGTGTGATTTCAGAAATAAAAGATGAAATAATGAATATTAGAGCTAGTTATGATAAGGTAGTAGATATTGCTAGAAGTAAAACTTTAGCTTATTCTAAGCTTGCTCGTGAGATGGAAATTATTAATTCAAGACTTGTTAAAACTGAAGAAAAACTAAATGGAGCTTTAAAAACTTTAGGTAGTTTAAAAGAAGATGAATTAAGAGCTCGTGAACAACTAGAAGAAATTAAGAGAATACTTTCTCAAACAAAAGAAAAGATACGTTCTTATAAGTTACCAATAGTACCTAAGAATTATTATGTGGAAATGTCTGAGGCAATGGAAGCTATAAATGAACTTGTAAAAGAACTTGATAAAAGACCTATATCTATAAAAATATTAAATTTAAGAGTTGATACTGCAAGGGATTTAGTTTTAAAAGTGTATAATACTGTAAATGAAACCGTTAAAACTGCAAAAATGGCAGAAACGGCAATAGTTTATGGAAATAGATATAGAGTTACAAATAAAGAAGTAGATTTCGGTCTTATTAAAGCTGAAAATGCGTTTTTTAAAGGAAATTTTAAAAATAGTTTAGAAAATGCTATTAATGCTATTAATATAGTTGAACCAGGAATACATAAAAAATTATTAGAAGAATCTCAAAGTTAAGGATGTGATATTTTGGTTTATTTAGATTATAGTGCAACAACTCCGGTGGATATTAGAGTTTTTGATACACTTTCAAAGGTTACAAAAGATTATGTGGGAAATCCTAATTCTATGCATAGTCTAGGACAAAGGTCTATGGAATTACTTCTAAGTGCTACTAAACAAATTGCAGATATTTTTGGTGTTAATCCTACAGAAATTGTTTATACTGGTGGTTCAACTGAGTCAAATAATATGGCAATTATCGGAGCTGCTTTAGCTAATCATAAAAAAGGAAAGCATATAATTGTTTCAAAACTTGAGCATCCATCTATTTATGTAATATGTGATTATTTAAAATCTATTGGTTTTGAAATAAGTTATGTTAAAAATGATAGTGATGGTTTAATTGATTTTGATGATTTAAAAAATTTAGTTAGAGAAGATACAATTTTGGTTAGTATAAGTGCTGTTAACTCTGAAATTGGAATTAGACAACCATTAAAAATGATTAGACAAATTATAAAAAAAGAGAATATGGGAACTGTTTTTCATTCAGATATGACACAAGCAATAGGTAAAGTAAGTGTAAACATGCGAGACGTAGACTTAGCAAGTGTTTCTGGACAAAAAATCTTTGGACCAAAGGGCATTGGCTTTTTATATAAAAGTAGTATGGTAAAAGTAACACCACTTTTATATGGAAGTACAAAAGAAACTTTAAATCCTGGAACACCGCCACTTCCTTTAATTGCAGCTTTATCTAAAGCTATTAGACTTGCAAATGAAAATATAGAAAAAAAAGAAAGATTTGTTACATTATTAAATGATAAAATAACAAATACATTAGGAAAATATCCAAATATTTTATTTAATAAAACTAAGTATAGTATTCCACATATATTAAATATAAGTGTTATGGATGTAATGCCTGAGGTAATGGTGCATGCACTTGCTAATCATGAAATATATGTAAGTTCAAATACAGCTTGTTCAAGTGGGGAAGTTTCAAATGCAGTTTTAGCTGTATACAATGATTTAAATAGAGCGAAGCACACTATTAGAATTAGTTTATCTCATGTAACAACAACAGAAGAAATAAATAAATTCTTAGAAGTATTTAAAGAAGAATATGAAAAATTAAGTAAATTACATTAAAACTATTTAAAATAATAGTTTTTTTTGTTAAAATATTTTTTGAAATGAGTGATGTGTTTTGAAAAAAATAATTATTATAAAATATGGAGAATTAAGTACTAAGAAAGATAATAAAAATTATTTTATTAGTAAATTAAAAGATAATATTGAAATAACTTTAAAAAATATAAATCATAATACTTATTATGATTTTGGAAGAATGTTTGTAGAAACAAAAGATACAGATGAAGTAATTAGTCACTTAAAGAATGTCTTTGGTATTCAAGGAATGTTTATTGGATATACAAGTAATAAGACTGAATTGGAAGATATAAAAAGTGAAGTACTTGAGTTACTTCAAAATAAAGATTTTTATACATTTAAAGTTGTTACTAAAAGAAGTAATAAAAATTATCCGATTAATTCGATGGATGTAAGTAGAATGATTGGAGGACACATACTTAAAAATATTGATTGTAAAGTTGATGTACATAATCCAGATATTGTGGTAAATATTGAAATTAGAAATGATGAAATATTATATTATTTTGAAGAAATTAAAGGACTTGGAGGGTATCCAGTTGGTACTTTAGGAAAAGGACTTTTAATGCTTAGTGGGGGAATAGATTCACCGGTCGCAGGATATCTTACTATTAAACGTGGTGTAAAACTTGAAGCAATATATTTTGAAAGTCCTCCACACACTAGTGATCAAGCTAAAGAAAAAGTTATTAAACTTGCTCGTGTTCTTGCTAAATATAATACTGAGGTAAAAATTCATGTTATTAACTTTACAGAAATTCAAGAAACTATTCTTAAAAATATTCCACATGAGTATTTGATTACTATAATGAGAAGAATGATGTATCGTATCAGTGCTATTATAGCTAATGAAAATAAATGTAATATTTTAGTAAATGGTGAATCTATTGGTCAAGTTGCAAGTCAAACACTAACTAGTATGAGATCAATAAATGAAGTAGTAAAAATGCCAGTTATAAGACCTGTTGCTTGTTTTGATAAATTAGAAATAATTGATATATCTAAAAAAATTGGTACTTTTGATATTTCAACACTTCCTTATGAAGATTGTTGTACAGTTTTTGTTCCGAAGCATCCAGTTATTAATCCAAATGGAGCTTTATGTAGTGAATATGAAGAATTAATTCCTTATAAAGAACTAATTTATAAGGCAATAAAAGAACATACTACAATAAAGATAGGTATAAAGGAAGAAAATAAATTTAGTGATTTGTTATAATTTTATTAAAACTAAACATAATATTACCAAGGTGATATTATGTTTTTTAAAAATGCAAATTATTATAAAGGTTATGATATTGATAATAAGAGTAGATTAGAAAGATTACAAAATGAATATGCTAATCCATATGGTTATAATTTAGAAAGTAATGAAAGAAGAGAAATTGATTACGATAAGAATGCAGTTTTTACTAATCAAAATATAATTAAAAATAAGGAATATAATTCAAAATAAAAAAATATATAAAAAAGCCCTAAATTGAGCATTTGTGCGAATATAGGGCTTTTTTTTTTTTTTTTTTCGGTTAAAATG
>ERZ857969.90-NODE-90-length-138477-cov-4.690028_pt1 | contig 138477 bp, 168 predicted proteins | sample MGYA00519864_ERZ857969 | MGnify/ENA primary metagenome ERZ857969 (study PRJEB31778, sample SAMEA3449382) | human gut metagenome | biome: human gut; feature: human-associated habitat; material: faeces | place: United Kingdom | collected 2010/2012 ...
GCAAAAACAACAAATTGGTTATATTTAGGTTCTGACGAATGGACTATTTCCCGTAATTCCGACACTACGAGTACTGCGTTCTGTGTGAATAGCACTGGCTTTGTCAGCCTCGATTCCGTGACTATTAGCTATGCGGTGCGTCCGTCCTTCAATCTTGAGTCTTCCACAACCTATGTATCAGGGTCAGGAAGTATGAGTGACCCTGTGAGAATAAACTAGTGCTTTAGGTCATTGTTTGTCTAGCGACAAAGGTGCTAAACAAACGGGGTAAAAAATTTTAATAGAATGAGAAGGAAAGGAGTAAACTTTGATAGAAAAATGTCTGTCGTGGCTGCGTTTTGTGCAGGCGTGACAGTAGGCGAGTTGGCATTCAGTAATGATGTAAATTCAATAATATAAGGAGAGGGTAATCTTGTGGTAATTTCCCGTAATGCGGACAATTCGAACAATGCGTTCAATGTGAACAACGATGGTAACGTGAACAACAACAACGTGAACAACAACAATGGCGTGCGGGCGTAGACCTTTATAGTTCTAGTGACTATGAGATTAAGGTTTTGTAGTGAATGAGATAAAGGACAAAGATTATCCTAGGGTGAAAACTCTGAATAGGAAATACGGACGGGAAAGCATACGTGCATTCCCTAATCGCCGTATTGGGTTTGCTAATGGTTATTGTCTTATAATTCCCACTTATTAAGTATTAAAAAGGTTGTAAAGGAGTTGATGTTAGTGGAGAAGAATAGTGTAATTTTGTATAAATCAGGGAAGTTTTATAATGCTTATGGAGATAATGGTATTATAATTCATAATTTGTTAGGATATAAGTTTGTAAGCTATAAAAATAGTGCTGGTTTTCCTGAAAGTGCAATAAATAAGGTAAAGGGTGTTCTTGAAAAAGAAAAATTATCATATATGATATATGAAAAAGATGCTTTTGTATCAGAGTATAAGGGTATTAACAAAAATTATAATAAAGTATTAAAAGATTCTTTGAAAAAGTTAGAAATGGAAGAAAGACTTAATAGATTACAAAGTAAATTAGATAATTTTACATTAGATGATTTAGAAAAAGTAGTTGCAGGTATTGAAGATGGAACAATTAAAGAATGAAAGATTTTTAATAATAAAAAATGTTAAAAAGTTTATTTTGGGTTTAGAAAATTTACTTGTTACATTTCCTAAGAAAGATACGTTTAGTAAAGATAGAGTATATAATGATGCATTAGAATTAATAGAATATATTACTTTAGCTAATTATGAGAAAAGAAAAGATATGAAAACAACATATCAAATAATGGCTTTAGGTAAAATTAATAAATTGGATTTTTATTTAGAAAGAGCATATAAATTAAAGTATATTAGTGAACGTCAATTAACAACTAAAGCAAATGAACTAGCCAAAATAAATAAAATGATTTATGCATGGTGTAAAAATGAAGGATAATTTAAATGTTAGTAATTTGCTTAGGATATATGAAACTGAGATAAGCAAAAATGTTAAAAATAAAAAGAAATTGTATGATTTTGAAATTAATAAAATGCAATATATAGAAGATATAATAAATATGTTAAATAATGGAGTTGTTAGTCATAAACATTATAATATATTTTTGATTTTTGAACCAAAATGTAGGTTAGTTATGAGTCTTTCAGTTAAAGATAAAGTAATAAATCATTTTGTGGCTAGATATATTCTTGAAGCAAAATTAAGTAAGTATTTAGATTGTAGAAATGTTGCTACTAGAAAAGGGATGGGTACTGATTATGCTATAAGAAAAGTAATTAAGTATATTAATATATTAAAAAGAAAATATAAGACATTTTATGTATTAAAACTAGATATTAGTAAATATTTTTATAGTATTGACCATGAAGTGTTAAAAGGTTTATTAATAGATAAGTTAGATGATTATGAATATAATATTGTTAGTGATATAATAGATACTACAAATAAAGAGTATATTAATAAAACTATAAATAAGTTAAAAGAAGATAGAGATATTCCAAATTATTTATATGGAAAAGGTCTACCTATTGGTAATATGACAAGTCAGTTTTTATCAATATATTATTTATTTAAGCTGGATTATTTTATAGTACATGATTTAGGTTTAAAATATTATATAAGATATATGGATGATTTTATTATATTAGATAGTGATTTAGAAAAGTTAAAGGAAGCTAAAGAAAAAATTGTTGAAAAGTTAGAGATGGAATATAAATTAAAAGTTAATGGTAAGAAGACATGGATAAATAATATGAAGTATGGGTTTAGTTTTTTAGGTTATACGTATAAAGTAATAAATAATAAAACTATTGTAAGAATTAAAAGAAGTAATATAGAAAAAATTAAAAAAAGAGTAAAAAAGGTGAGATATTTATTTGATAATAATAAAATAAGTCATTATAAGGCTTTTTGTAGTATTATGACTTATTCAAATTGTTATAAATTTAGTGATAATAATAAAATATATAGAATAATAGATAGGTATTGGTATCATGAAAAATAAATATTATTTTTTTAAAAGGTTATATAAAGATTTTGTTATTATATTTATTGATAAAGATAATAATATGAGAAGTTATGAAGTAGATAGTATTCTTGTAAAGTATATTAAAAATGAAGATATTAGTTATGTAAGTGTAACAAATGATTTTGTAGTAGATGTTGTTTCTAGAAGTAATAATAGATATTATGAATATTTGATTAAAGAGTTGTTAAAACAAGCACAGATTGATTTATAAATAATTGTGCTTTTATTTTGTTTAAAAAACTTTATTCATAATCGGGTCTACATCGGGTCCATAACTTGGTGCATGATTGGGTGCATAATTGGGTCCATTAAATAATAATTATATCTTTCCTTTATTAATCATAAAATTATCTTAAGGGGGAAAGATGGAAACAAATCTTAGTAATATTGCTACAGTGTTGGGAAATTATAATTCTATACCAACACAAATAACATCATAAGTATTAGTGGTTTCTATGATTAGTGAACTTACTGTTAAAAAAACTGCTGATAAAATGGTTTGGGGAGATGGAAAACTTACTTACACAATTGAAATTGATAATCAAACTAATGTAGACTATACTGACCCAGTTATTACTGATGAATTGAATACTTGATTGATTAAATTTGTGTCTGTGGAATTTGGGTAAAGTTTAGTTGTTCCTGTTCCAAAATTTCCATATGCAAAACCATTTTTTGTTGTAATGGAAAAATAAGCATTATTTAATATATTAAATGTTAAAGCATTGGTGCCATATAAAAATTCTCGTGATTCACTAGCGAATGTTACACTTGCATTTTCAAGAATTGTAAAACTTGGGTTAGTGTTTCTAAACCAAAATGATGAGTTGCTTTTTGAAATGTGAATAATAGTTGTATTTCCGCCGATTTCTATTATGTTACATTCTGCAACTTCATTTGAAAAATCATTTGTGGTCCTTCATAAGTGATGTTATTGTACTCAATTACTGTGTTTGCATAAGGATTACTTTCAGGTACATAAATAACTCCATAGTAGTTGTAACCTTTTATATCCATATTTTGAACAGTTACTTTGGTAGTATTACTTGATGTTACATTAATGGTGTTTGAGGCACTTAAGTTCTTCATATCTTCATAAGTGTATCTTACATCTTGATATGTTCCATCAATAATTATATTTGTTTTTGTACTTGCTATTTTTATGACAGATGCAAGTGTTATATTTGCCCCGAAATAAATGTGTGTATAACTATTACTTTGTTCTAAAACTGTTTTTAATTTTTCATTTGTAAATACTACCACAGTTGCATCATTAAGTATGCTCATATTTGTTCACCTTATAAAAATATATTTTAAAATAATAATGAAAATGATAATAATTGTTAATTAATAATAAATTTGGATTAGTATTTTTTTTGTTAAATAAAAATATCGCTTATCATAATATATCTTAGATGATAAACATGTATGGGAGAGCTATTAAAATGCAGTTTTAGATGGTGGACATGATGAGGAAAATCTAGGTATTATTGCTAATGGATTAACTAAAAAAGATTATACTCTTAAAAATAGTGAATATATTCATAAAATATTGGATGAAATGAGAATTTGTAATTGTATTGTTAAATTAGAAAGAGATTAGCTAATGACTAATCTCTCACTTCGATTCGGAATGCCTTTAAACCATAACTACTGGCGTAAATTCTTTTCCCGCCAATAGTTATATATTTGGTAAAAACGTACTTTTTATGAACCTTTGTCACAAATATACCTCCTATTCTAGAAGAAATACTTGTAAATATTTTTTTTTAGTGCTATACTTATTTTGGTGGAAAAAGTTTTTGACTAAAAAAACTTTTTATTTACTTCTTCTATATACATGATACTTTATTTTTTTTTACTTGTCAAGTAAAAAATACTTTTTAGGTAAAAAATATTTACATTACATGTATTTCATGATATTATATTTATGTTAAGAGGTGGATGAAATGGATAATAAGGTTTTTGCAGAACGAATTAAAAAGTTAAGAATAGAAAAAAAATTAACACAACAAGAGCTTGGTAATAAGTTTGGTTTAACATCAACAGGAGTGTCATATTGGGAATCAGGTAAAGCAATTCCTAATATGGATATGATTAATAAATTATCGGATTTTTTTGGCGTTACAATTGATTTTTTAATTGGAAAAAATAAAATAGATGAAAATGATGAAGGGATGATATTATTTAGAAAAGCTGAGCAAGTTAATCCAAATGAGAAAAAGAAAATGTATGATATAATAAATAGTACAATTGATGCTTTTTTAAATAATAATAACAATAATGACTAATCCTAATTATAAAAATTCTAGGAAATTAGCTTCGGAAATTTTAATATTGCAAGATTCATTAACTTTTCCAATTGATGTCGAAAAAATAACACTTGATGGAAAGAAAATTATTTTTTCATCATATAAAAATTATGCTAAAAAAACAGGAATTAATGTTTCTGATTTAAGTTGTAATGGTGAGTTTAAAGATGCAATGATTATTAATCATACTAATGAGACAAAAATTATTTTATATAATTCTGATATTACGTCAAAGGGTAGAATTTTATGGAACAAGGCTCATGAACTTGGTCATATTGTATTAAAACACAGAAAACAAGGTGAAACGGAAGAAATTGAGGCCAATACTTTTGCTTCTCAACTACTATTACCACAATGTCTATTAAAAGAATTGTTAAGAAACAACTTAAGTGTAACCACTGATTATATAATTACAAAGTTCGGATTATCAAAGGCCGCGGCCGAAAGTTGTATGAAGTTAGTTGGAAAAAAAATAGATAATTCCTATGATGCATATTATGCTGATATTATTATTTTTAAATGTTCTGATTTTAAAAAAAATGAAACAAAGAATAACATTAGAAGTAGTTACTATGATGATACTATGGAAGATGAAAGAAATAATTGGCTTTATGATTTATAATTTTATGATTTGTTAAAATAATTTTATTGAGAAAGAGTTTTCGTTAATCTGAAATATGCTAGATTAAATAAGACTTCTTTTTTTTACTTACAAAATTCCAGTTAAAATTGCGTGAAACTAATAAGTAGTTTTCAGCTTTAAAAAGCAAATTTAAAATTAACAACTCGCAATAGACAAGACATAAAAATCTGCTAGCTAATTAGTGAGAATTAAAATCCTTTTAGCCAAAAAACATCTATCATGCTTATGGCTAAATGTTTATTACATATTAAGTATAGTGAAAGTATTATATAGTTTTTATTTTAAAATTTTGGCAAAGAAAAAAATATGCAACCCCTTTTTAGGTTTAGCTAAAATAGTTATTATATGAAACTTAAACAAAGAAAAAAGTCATCATTTGCGGTCTTGTAGCTATTATGGCCTTAAAAATCATATGATAACCATGTCTTTTAAGTGTGGTTATTTATTAGTTTTTTCTTTATGTTAATAATATATCACTTATTACCATAAATTTCATAATATATCTTAGGTGATATACATGGATGAGAGAGCTTTAAAAAAGGTTGTTTTAGATAGTGGCCATGGTGGTACGGATAGCGGAACTGTGGCTAATGGAATAGTTGAAAAAGACTACAATTTAAAGATAAGTGAATATATTCATAAAAGATTAGATGAAATGGGTATACCAAATGCAATGACTAGAACAAGTGATGTTACTTTAACACCAAGTGAAAGACCTAAAAAAGTGCAAGGTTTTTATGGTAATGGAAGTGATGTTATTGTTGTTTCTAACCATATAAATGCTGGTGGGGGTGATGGTGCAGAAGTAATATATGCTTTGAGAAATAATGATACTTTTGCTAAAAAAATTGCTAAAGAATTTGAAAATGCTGGTCAAAATGTTAGGAAGTATTATCAAAGGAGACTTCCAAGTAATCCGGCGAAAGATTATTACTATATAATGCGTGATACTCCGAATAATGAAACAGTTATTGTGGAATATGGTTTTGCAGATTCTGATGGTGATGATGTTTCACAACTTAAAAACAATTGGGAAAATTTAGCTGAAGCTGTAACTAAAGCAATTGTGGAATATGCCGGAGGTAAATATGTTGCTCCATTGGATTCAAATTACTATACTGTTAAAAGTGGGGATAGTTTATGGAGTATTTCTAGAAAATTTGGGGTTACTGTTTCTGAATTAAAAGAAGCAAATAACTTATCAAGTAACTTGTTAAGTATAGGTCAAAATTTAATAATTCCTGGTAAAGTTCCTGAAAAAGAAAGTGATGAATATGTTGTTCAAAAAGGAGATACTTTATATAGTATAGCTAGAAAATTTAATACTACTGTTGATAACTTAAAATCATTAAATAATATTACAACTGATTCACTTGCTATTGGTCAAATACTTAAAATACCAGGTGAAGAAAGTATAACAGGAAATACATATAATGTTAAAAAAGGGGATAGTTTGTATAGTATTGCTAGAGCTAATAATACAACTGTTGATAAGTTAAAAAATATTAACAATTTAACATCAAATGATCTAAGTATAGGTCAAGTGCTTAAATTACCAAGTGGTGATACTACTAAAGATAATGTAGTATACACAGTTAAAAAAGGCGATAGCTTATATAGTATTGCTCGTGAATATGGAACTACTGTTGATGCTTTAAAGAAATTAAATAATATTACATCTAATACATTAAGTATAGGTCAAAAACTATTGTTACCATAAAATAATATTTAGAAGCGGTATTGCTTCTTTTTTTTGTAAAAAAACACAATATACCGATAATGGAACAAAAATATTGACATATCATGCCGATTGCGGTATAATTATAATGAGAGGTGATAGTATGCAATATATGACTACAAAAGAAGCTGCTGAAAAATGGAATATTAGTGAAAGAAGAATAAGACGATTACTGCAAGATGGTAGAATTGAAGGTGCTGTTAAATTAGGTAATAGTTGGAATATTCCTATTGATGTCGATAAACCTGTTGATAAAAGAATAATTAAACCTGATGATAATAATTTTATTATTACTTTAGATGACAATTATTTTGATGAAGTGGATAGCTTAAAAAAAGAATTAGATAGTAAAAGACCAATACCAAAAGAAACTTTGAAATCTTTAAGAGAGTCTGTTAATTTAGAGTGGACTTATAATAGTAATGGGATAGAAGGTAATACTTTAACATTAAGAGAAACGCAAGTTGTTTTAGAAGGAATAACTGTTGGTGGAAAGTCTATTAAAGAACATTTAGAAGCAATTAATCATGAAAAAGCAATTTTATTTTTAGATGATTTAGTTAAAGATAATGATCCAATTAATGAATGGAATATTAAAAGTATTCATCAGTTGGTTTTAAAGGATATAGATAATGAAAATGCTGGAAGATATAGAAAAGAAAATGTAACTATCAAAGGAGCAACACATATTCCCCCAGATTATTTAAAAGTTCCTGAATTAATGGAAAAATTAATATTAACTTATAATGCTTGGAGTGAATATCATCCAATAATTCAAGCAGCATTGTTACATGGTGAATTAGTAAAAATCCATCCGTTTATAGATGGTAATGGAAGAACATCAAGATTACTTATGAATTTAGTTTTAATGAACAAAGGATATAATCCTGTAATTATAAAAAAAGTATCAAGATTAAAATATTATGAAGCATTAGATACGGCACATACAACTGGTAATTATACTGATTTTGTTAAATTGGTAACTAAGCTAGAAGTTGAAATATTGAAAAAATATTTAGAGATATTGTAGGTCAAATATGGGTAGAATTGATAAAGAATTAAAAGCTATTATGAAATTTCATGATTATGTTATTAATAATATTTATTGTACAAGGCATAATTATAAAATTAACAATGAAATTAAAATTTCGACTGCTTTTCCTATTTATTTAAGAAATCCTAATGAATTTGAATTAGAATATTTTAGAAGCAAATCATTTGAAAAAATATTCTCAATTTTGTCAATACTTTCTAACTATTATGAATTAAAGAGAATTATAAATATTACACATTTTGATATTGATGAATTGCATTTTTGCTATTCTTCTCAACTTTATGATATTCAAAATATTTATCATGAATATATCAAAATAAATAATGATGAATACATTAAAGAAGCAATTAAAAAAAATGATGTTAAATCTTTTTCATTGTATTTAAGTTCATTTATAAATGAGGACATAGTTTTATTAGAAATAAAAGATTGGAAAAGAATTGATAAAGTTATACATAAGTATTCTAATTGTGCTTTTGAAGATATTGTAGAATGTGATTATAGAGAATATTTTATAGAAAAATATATTAATCTGTTTAATATTGTTAATTTCGATTTAACGATTTATAATGGGTTAAGGTTAACAGATAATTTCTTCTTTATGTTTTCAAGTGTTCGAGATAATGAGTATGATAAAGTTTTTGAAGAAGTATTATTATCACCATATATTATTGATCGATTTGTAGAAAATGATGAAGATTTATTGATTTTAATGTATTTAATTAATAGTTTTGATAAAGAAAAATATATGAGAGAAAGAAAATATAGCGTAGATTTTGTTACTTGTTTAGAATATTTTTTAGTAAAAAAAATAGTTGGTGCTGATAGTAAAATTCAAAATCAAATTCGACTTAAAGTACGGCGTTGCTGTAAGGAGGTAGGATATTATATATCAAATAATGAAATTAACGATTTATATGACTATAGGTCGCATGTTGTTCATGGCAACTTTGATGGTCTTAATAAGAAAATTAATGAAATTACAAAAAGAGCTTGGTATAAAAATCATTTGAATAGTTTATATTCTCAAGGCACGGATATCGTTTGTGATAATTTTGAAAAAGAAGAGTTAATATATTGTCGATTATATGAAATATTTATCATTGTTTTTAAATTATATTGTGAAAAAAGGAAAAAACTCGAAAAATTAAAAGAAATTACTAATAAAGAGAATATTGAACACTTTATATTTTAATAATTAACTATACTTTTGTTAAAAATTTACAAATGAATTTGAAAAGTTGGTCAAAATGTTAGAAAATATTATCAAAGAAAATTTCCGTGTAATCCTGTAGAAGAGTATTACTACATAATACGAAATACTGTGAATAATGAAATAGTAATTGTTGAATATGGATTTGTAGATTCTGATGGCGATGTTGTTTCACAACTTAAAAATAATTGAAAAAATTTAGCTGAAGCTGTTACTAAGGTAATGTTGGAGAAAAATATGTTGCTTCGGTAGACTTAAATTACTATGCAGTTAAAAGTGGTGATACTTTATGGAGTATTTCTAGAAAATTTGTGGTTATTGTTGATGCTTTAAAGAAATTAAATAATATTACATCTAATACATTAAGTATAGGTCAAAAACTATTGTTACCATAACAGTAGTTTTTTTGTAAGTAATCCTTGATTTTCACCAGAAAATGTGTTAAAAAAAGTCCATAATTATTGTGTAATTTTGGATTTCTTTTTTAGTTTTAAAGCTTTTTCTTTTAGGCTTTTTGTAAGATTTGGAAATGATTCAATGATTCTTTCATAAACATAGATATCATTTTTTATGAATTTTTTTATAGCATTTTTAATATCTAGAGTGGAATCTTTTTTAATATTTTTAGATACAAATTTTAATTTAAAGACAATTGTTAGTGAAATAATAACATCAATTATAAATAAAGTTATTAAAATAATAGATATAATTAAAATTGTTTTTTCTGATAATTTATTTATGTTTGTTATAAAAAATGGGGTTGCAAACTTTATTGCTAGTACTCCAAGGATAGAAAATGGGGTCATTGTTTCTAAACAAATTCTTCCATTTATGTTAAATTTCATTTGAGAGTAATCCCACCATCTAAGTTTAAATATTTTTTCCATTAGAAAACTTGTGATATATTCAAGTAATGAGCAAGTAAACATTGTTAAAATAAATAAAACTAAAATATTATTTGTGTAGTTATGTAATAATAAATTTAATAAAATACATCCACATCCATATATTGGACAGCAAGGACCAAGTAGAAAACCTCGATTTACAAATTTTTTGTCTGTTATTAATGTTAACGTTACTTCCATTATCCAACCTAAAAATGAATAAATAAAAAATAATATACAATAGGAATAAAACATAGAAATCTCTCCTTATTCATTATTATACATTATTTCTTAGATTATGCCAAGATTAATGAATTTTTGTACATACTCCAGGGTCTGGAATATAAAAACAATGGCTTTTGTAACTTCCTGCTAGGTCTTGATTGTACCAAGTTTGTTTACATGAAGCTTTTTTTGTTGGTGAGTAAAACCATAAAGCATTAGTAGCGGGATGATAATATTCGCCGCGGACAATTCTTTGGGCAAGTTGTTTTTCTAGTGTTGTTGCTGAGGCATTAAATAGTGATGAATTAACTCCGGTGAATTGATTTGGTTGATAAATAGCATCATAAATACTATCAATGTTTTTAAATGTTAAGCAATCTGCTAAAACTCTATTGGCAACAACATTACCTACCATTAACATTCCAAGGTTACCTTCTCCGAGGGCTTCAGCTCGCATTATTCTTGCAAGCAAATCTAGTTCTCTATCTGTATAATTAAAAAGCATAATATCACCTTAATATAGTGTATGTTTTTATAATTATTCTGTTATTACTTCATCAATTTTATAGTCATATTTGTCATTATCAATTTTTTCTATCATACATTCTTTATAGCATAAACCAATAGTTTTTATTTTATTTTTACTTAAAAATCTATCATAATATCCTTTTCCATAACCAACACGATAATTTTCTTTATCATAGCATATACCTGGTACAATACATATTGCATTGTCAAAATCAGTAACTATGTTTTCATTTGTTGGCTCAGGTATATTATATTTTCCTGATGTTAACTCATTTAGATTTGTAACGTAACAAAAATACATGTTATTATCTATTATTTTTGGAACGGCAATATTTTTAGTATTTAAAAAATAATTGATTATTTTTATTGTATCAACTTCACTATTAATCGAAATGTAAATTAATAAAGTTTTAGAAGATAATATATCTTTGTTGTTAATAACTTTTTGATAAATTAAATTATCTTTAGTAACTTTGTTTTTGATATTATCTCTTTTTTCTTTATATTTTTTTCTTAAAAATTCTTTTTTCATATGTCTATTATAACAGATTGTTACATATATTTGTTGAAAATGCTAGTATTTTGTTAATTAATGTGTTATAATTTATCTGTTCTTGTAATTAGGGGCATGGTATAATGGTAGCATAGGAGTCTCCAAAACTTTTGATGGGAGTTCGATTCTCTCTGCCCCTGCCAGATGTAAATAAACTCCAAAAATATGGAGAAAGAATATATAAAAGCACGGAAAAACGTAAGTTTCTTCCGTGTTTTAGTTTGCCATAAAATTGGAGGAAAATATGATAAAAGATTATGTTGATTTAAAAAGAAGTGAAAAATTTGAAAGAAAAATAAGAATTGCCTGTGATTTTCATAGTGCAAAATATGAGTTTACGCGTGGAAGAATATTAAATGTAGATAAAGTTAATGTTAGTTTTATTGAACCTCATAAGTTTTTAATAGAATTAAATGGTAAAAAAATAATAGTAATATATTTTGATGAAGATAATATGTTCTTATATAATAGGACAATGCAAATAGATATGAAAAAATTAAATTTAATATTAGATACTATGAGAGGTGCCTATAATGAGTAAAAGTAAGTTAGGTATGTCTAGTTTTGATATAGATATTAAATTTAAAGATAAGGAAGAAGCAAGAAGATATGCTAAAAGGTTAATAGAAAAAATAAGATATATATGTAATAAGAAAGAATGGTCGGCAACAGCAATGGTATGTATTAGTAATACTGAGGGTAATAGCACATATATTCATTACGAACATAATAATAAGGTTGGTCGTCCTAGAAAGATAAAGGAAATATACCTGCATAGAGGTAATATAGAGGTAGAATGGCATTTACATATATTATTAGTATCTAAGCCTTCTTATGTTTTTAGAGAAGAAATTAAAAAATATATAGATAAATGTTGGTATGGTGGCAAGAAAAAGAATAATATTGATATAACTAAGTTATATGATAAGAAAACATATAAAAAGAACACCAATATTAAAAAGGCAGAATATTTTATAAATCAAGCAGAAGAAATATTATTTTGTACTTATAATAAAGGTAATGAGGTAGTTATACCTAAGGGTTATAGTCTAAAAGATTTATATAATGCCTATATGAAAATGATGACATCAAGAAGATATGCTAGAACTTATGGCAATGAAAAAAGATTAGCATTAGAAGATAAATATTACGATATATGTGATTTTTATTGGAATATAACCAAAGAACAAGATAAAAAAATTATAGATAAGTATATGAAAGAGGCACAGTTAATTAAGATAGCAGAAAATTATGAAATAATAGAAAAAAGGAATAAAGTACAGGAAAATTATAGTTTACGCCGAGAGAAAGAGGAAGAATATAGTATATTTTAAAAGGAATTATTAAAATATTAGTGGTAGTAATGACTCTCATATAATAAATATGTTAATAATATTATAATGATATTATATTGATATAGTATAAAGTATTATTTATTAGATAAAAAGGAATAGATAAAGATAATATAAGGGTATTACAAGTTAATATTGTTATAGTATTGTTTAAATAGTTAGATAGTATAAATAAAGGTAAAATAAAAATGCTATATGGTAATTGATATATAGCATTAAGTATTAGTTATCGTTTAAGCCATCTATATATGCTTCAACTTTTGCTTTATTTATAGTAGATAGTTTATTGATTTTATTTAGTAATATAAAGTCAGTGTCAGTTATATTATTAGGTTTAATATCATTTATTGGCATATCATATTTAGTTCTACATAATAAATAGTCAATAGATGTATTGTAATAGTTTGCTAATTTAATAAGCATATCAGAACTTGGAAATACTCTACCAGTTTCGTAAGAAGATATAGTTTCTTGGGTAATATTTAAATCCATAGCAACTTTGGTTTGTAATAAGTTTTTACTATTACGAATTTGTTTTAAATTGTTCTCCATAATCTTACCCTCCTCTATATATAATTTTAAAGATATTAAAAGTCAGTGATAGTAATATTAGTTATATTAATATAATTGATATTGTATATTTTGCAAAAATATTATATAATTATGTATAGAGTGAGGTGTATAATGAAAGAAAAATTGTTGTATGGCTTTAATAGAGAGGTCAAGCATTATGAGGGATTGAGTGTTAGAGAGGGAGCAAGCTGCAAAGTTAGATTAACTAATTATAACTTGCAAATATGTGATGTTAAGAATTCCCCTATTCATATTATTAGTTTAAAAGATATTAGTAATATTGCTATAATAAGTGATAAAGAGTTAATAGAAAAAGATAAAAATGTTATAGCAAGAGGTATTGTTGGTAATGTTTTATTTGGTGGTGCTGGCTTAATATTAGGTGGTTTAAGTGGTTTACAAAAAAAGCAAGTCGTTCAAAATATAGATTATTTAATTATAAATTATAAAAGTAATGGCGAAGATAAGGTTATTAGTTTATATGCTAATGAGGGAGTTATTGATAAAAACTTTTTAAAAGGTGTTAATAAAGCAATAGAAATGTCTAAGAAAGAATTAAAATGCCCTTATTGTAATAATGATATTAACTTTACAGATTTAAAGTGTCCTAATTGTGGTAAATTAGTAAGAGGAAAAAAAGAATTAAAGGCAATTAAAATAATAGTTGGTTTCTTTGTTGGCTTTTTAGTTTTAATGATAGTTATTGCTATGACAGCAGGTGGTGGCGACCATTCTTCATATTATGAGACAAAGATAAAAAATGAAATGAATATAAGTGAAGAAAGTGCTAAGGATGTATATAGTATATTAAAAGATGTTGGCTTGGAAGATTTTGATAAAATTAAAGCAGATAGTGATGGATTAGATGGCTTTGAGGGTGCAGGTTCTAAGGGGTATAGAATTAAAACAAAAGATAGCGAAAATATAATTATATATTTAGATAGCAATAATAATGTTATATGTATTAGGTATGCCGATAAAGATTATTATAGAAATGGTAATGTATTAAATAAGTTTGAGTAATATTGAAATTAAGGCATTATAGTAATTTTAAGGTAGTTAAGGTAATTTAGTATAGATTATATTAGATTACCTTTTTTAGTAAAATTTGCGAGGAATAAATAGTAAATAAAGTAAGATTAAGTATAATGATAGATTTTATTATATAATATGGTTAGGTGGTATAGATGTCTGATTTTAATAGATTAAAAAATGGAATAATAGGTTTTATTATAGGGGATGCTATGGGTGTCCCTTTAGAATTTACAAAAAGAAGAAATGAAAAAGTAATTGATATGTTAGAATATGGTAGCCATAATATGCCAAAAGGCAGTTGGTCAGATGATAGTAGTATGGTTATAGCAACTATGCAATCTGTTATAGATAATAAAGGTTATATGAATTATAAAGATATTATGAACAATTTTATATTATGGATTGAAAAAGGAAAGTTTACATCTAATAATAAAACGTTCGGTGTTGGTGGAACAACATTTAAAGCATTAAGAAATTATTATTATAGAGAAGAATTTATAATGTATAAAGACCCTTTAATGTGTGGTATAGATGATATAAAAGATAATGGAAATGGAAGTCTAATGAGAATATTGCCTATTGCTTATTATTGTTATTATAAAAAACTAAATGAAGAAGAAATTTATAAATTAGTTAAAGATATTAGTTCAATGACACATAGGCATAGTATTAGCATATTGGGTTGCTATATTTATGTATTATTTGTTATAGGAATATTAAACGGCGAAGAAAAAGAAAAGATTTATAAAGGTATTAGAAAATATAATTACAATAAGTATTTTGATAATGAAACTATAAATAATTATGGTAGATTATTAGATAATGATATTAGTTTATTAGATATAGATAATATAAATAGTTCTGGTTATGTACTAAATACATTAGAAGCAGTTATATGGTGCTTTATGAATAGCAATAATTATAATGAAAGTATTATCAAAGCCATAAATTTAGGAGATGATGTTGATACCATTGGGGCATTAGTTGGTGGATTAAGTGGTAGTTATTATAATAAAATAAATAATAAATGGTTAAAAGATATTAAAAGAAAAGATTATTTATTAGATTTATGTAGTGGATACTATGAAGTATTAACTAATAAATAGGAAGTGTGTGGTGGAAAAAGGTTATAAAAATATAGTATCTGTTAGTATAGGTACTGGCATACATGGTTATAAACATATTGATATAGAAAAAGATATTGTAATTGGATTAAAAGAATTAGTTAATAAGTATGATATTAGTTTTACATTGATATTACCTAATGAAGAAATAAAGAAAATATATAGTAATTTGCTATGAGAACATAGGTTTTTATAGTATAATATTGTTTGGTGGTTAATTATGTGGTATATGGTTATCAGTATTACTCTTTTAATCATTATTGGACTAGTTGTTAATATAATTGAGGTTAGAAATATTATTAGTAATTATAACTTTACTAAGGAATATTATGGAAAATTAACTATATTGTTTTCAAACATATTAAATACAAAAAAGTTTAATAATAAAGATTATGTTTGGTTAATGTCTAATAGTGATAAAATGCAAATGATTTTAGGAGAAACTGGGATTGTTACATATAAGCAATTTAATATGTTATACAAAAATATTCCAATTTTACTAAATGTTCTAAATGAAATTCCTTCTTCAATTAACGATAGTTATTTGATTGATAATCAAAGTTTTAGTTGGTGTCAAAATGCCTTTTTAAGAAAAATTGGAATATTAAATGAATATATAGATAATGCTCCAAAAAGACTTTTAAATCCATTAACAAACTTAACAGATGGTATAAAATGGATATTAGGAATACCTATAAACATTTTATATAGTATAGGGCTTATATCGTATGATAGTAAAAATAAGATTAAAAATAATATAATGTTTAAATTGTTTAGTGGAATAATCTCACTATTAACACTGCTTTCAACTATAATGTCGGTAACATTAGGTTGGAATGAATTTTTAGAAATAATAAAAGGGTTATTAAATATTAAGTAAAAAGAAACGGAGTTGATAATTATGAAATTTACAGATACAAATATTGCTTTACCTTCTTTTGATTATGAAAGTATTTCAAAAAGGTCTAATGCAATAAGTGAAGAAGTAAATAAATCTTTGGAACAAGCAAGAGAAGAAAGAGATAAAAGGTATAATGATAGTGCTGAAAGAGAAAAAAGAATGATAGAATTGTTGGAATCAATAGATAAAAATACATCAGTTTTGTTAGATATAGTAAAACTATTAGAAGAAAACACAGAGGATCAAAAAGCGATACTTGAAATTATAAACGATTTTAATACATTGGCAACTATAAATGATAAAAGTGAAAGTCAATCACTATATAGAAAAATAATGAATAAAATAAATGTAACTATATCCGATGTTACTACCATAAATACATTATGTGGCTATGGATTAACAATCTATAATGCACTACACGCAATGGGGAAAATATAACATTTAAAAATGTGTAGGTTTATAAAGACTTAGATTTTAATAAAATTTAGGTCTTTTTTATATTGTTAAAAGTCATATTCTTACTTTTTAAATATTTATAAAGTTATACCACTTTTTCAAAGAAAGGGCTCGTATCTTTTGTAAAAGTCATATATTATATATTTTATGGTAAGGAGGTGTCATAAAATGAAAGATGATATTACAAGGAATGTTTTTGCTAATATTTGCGAAGATTTTAAAGAAGTCTTAATTGTTGGAATTGAAGAAAGTAAAGAACAATTTCCCTATTCTATTGCTTGTATAGATTTTATATATAATCTAAAAGAACAAGGAATAAATACGACATTAAATAGTTTTAGTGAAAATATTAGATGTGAATTATATGAAGAATGTAAAAGATATTTAGCGAGGTAGTTTGATATGAAAAGTAAAACATTTGGTTATGCTAGGGTTAGCAGTAAGGAGCAAAATGTAGAAAGACAATTAGTAGCATTTAAAGAATATGGTATAGAAGAAAGAGATATTTATATTGATAAACAAAGTGGTAAAGATTTTAATAGAGAGCAATATAATACTTTAAAACATATACTGAGAGAAAATGATTTATTAGTTATAAAGTCGATTGATAGATTAGGTCGCAATTATGAAATGATTGTTAACGAATGGAAAGATATAACTAAAAATATTAAAGTAGATATAGTTGTTATTGATATGCCATTATTAGATACAAGGAAAAATAAAGATTTATTAGGTACCTTTATTAGTGATTTAGTATTACAAATCTTAGGATATGTTGCAGAGCAAGAAAGAACATTTATAAAACAAAGACAAAAAGAAGGTATATCAGTTGCTAAAAATAATGGTGTAAAATTTGGTAGACCCAAAATAGAAAAACCACTCAATTTTGATGATGTGGTTTTAAAATGGAAAAATAATGAAATAAAAACTAAAGAAGCAATGGAATTATTAGGACTTAAACCTAATACTTTTTACAATATGTTAAAGTTTTAAAGAAATTTTTTTAAAAGTATTTACATTTACTAAATTATTTGTTATAAATATATACAAGGAGTTTTATTATTTAAAACGATTTAAGCAAAAACGCAAATAAAGTAAAAACAAAAACGCCAAAAAAGCAAAAAAACGCAAATAAATGTGTAAATGTATATGCTTTATGGCGTTTTTTTCATTGCCATAAAAGTTAGATGGGAGGAGATTTATGAAATACAATATTGCACAAAAAAGAAAGAATATCATTAGGAAAGCGAAAGGAGGAAATTATGAATGTATTTAGAAAAAATGATGTTGCTATATATTGTAGTAAATCAGAAGATTGCTTAATAACAATAGAAGAACAACAAAAAAGATTAAAAAAATATTGCAAACATCTTGGAATAGATATAGTAAAGGAGTACATAGAAGTTGATAATGTTAATAAACCTATGTTTTATCAAATGATTAAAGATATTGATACAAAGGAATTTAATATTGTACTTTCTTATAGTTTTGATACTTTACCAAAAAATGATGAACTATATAAATTGGTATATAAATTAAATGAATACTATTATGAATTACAATTAGAATGCTCATATATTTACAAGCCAATAGATAAAAGACTATTTTTACTACCGAGAGATGATGAGGCAGAAATTGAAAAACATAAATCGCCAAAGAAGAAAAAAATAGCAAAATGTTATCCTTTATTTGATAATGTTGAAGTTAAAAATCCAAAATGTGATAAGCCATATAATTGGGTAGAATTGTTAGAAGATGAAAGAACAAGATTTGACTCAGAACCAGTGTTTGATAAAAGTGGTAATTATTTAGGAACAAAAACAGATGCCTATGTATTTTTTAAGAAAATAAGAGGGTTTGGAAAAATCAAGTCAAGTAAAGAAGAACAAGCAAAAAAAGAAAAAACTACTTTGAAGCAAAGAAAATTATCAGACATATTTGAAGAAATGAAAAAGAATGAGGTGCTAAAGAATGAAAAATGATAAAAAAATGGTAGCAATATATACTAGAGTTAGTACAACTGACCAAGCCCGTGAAGGGCATAGTTTAGAGGAACAAGAAAAAAGATTAAAAGCAAGATGTGTTTCTAATGACTATGAAGTTTATAAGGTATATACGGATGCTGGTATAAGTGGCAAGTCTGCTGAAAACAGACCTGCCTATCAGCAAATGTTAAAGGATATGAAAAAAGGTAAATTTAATTTAATTATGGCTTTTAAAATGGATAGAATAAGTCGTAGTATTATAGATTTTGAAGATTTTTTTAAGGAATTAAAAAAATATAATTGTGGTATTGAATTTCTATGTGAGAATATAGATACTACTGGGGCAGCAGGTATGATGTTTGCAAGAATTCTTGGTATATTTGCTCAGTTTGAAAGAGAGTTAATCCAAGAAAGAACTTTAGTGGGCGTTGAAAGTGCTGTTAATAAAGGACATTTTGGAGGAAAACCACCACTTGGTTATAAACATAAATTAGATGTAAGTGGAAAACATAAATTAAAGGAATGGGAAATAGATAAAGATGAGGCAAAAATAGTTAAAGAAATATTTGATTTATGTGCAAGTGGTAAAACTTATTTTCAAATATCTAAACTGTTAAAAGAAAAATATCCAAATGTAATTTCAAGTATTAAGGAAGATAAAGAAACTGGGGAGAAAAAAATAACATATAGGAAATGGAATGATAGCTCTATTTCTTGTATTTTAAATAATAAATGTTATATGGGAACATATGAATATAGGAAATGTTTAGAAAATAAAGATACCATAGAAATAGTTGATATTGTTCCTAAAATAATTAGTAAAGAATTATATAATGACTGCCAAGAAATGATAGCAAGAAATGGTAGAAATTATTATAGGTCTAAAAACTATCTATTTATTCAAAAATTAGTATGTCCTCATTGTGGTAGAATAATGGCTTGTAATGGGGTTAAAAACAAAATGAAAAATGACTACCTTTACTATAAATGTAAAGATTGTGGAATATATGTTAGAGAAAGCCTTATTGAAAATGCTTTATTAACTGAATTAAATAATTTATTAGAACTTAGTAATATAATCAATAGCAATTGCTGTATTACTGATAGCAGAACTGCTGAAAAATATAATAGTTGTAAGTTAGACCATAAAATTAGATTTGCTATTGATGAAAAAATTATAAAGGATAAAATGACTTTATTAGATAGTAATGAATTAAATGAATTATGGAAAATTACATCTTATGAAGCAAAATGTAATTTTATTGGAAATTACATTGATACTATTACCATTAAAGAAAAAATAGATAGTAAGAAAAAAATAATTAAAGTTGATTTAGTTAATTTAAAATTAAAATCAAATAAAGTAAAAGAATTATTAGATTTAGAAGAAAAAAATATGATAGATAAAATTATAGGTAGTGGTGTTTTAAAAGCAAGTATAACAGAAGTAAAACATGATAAAGAAGCATTAGATTACATTGAATTACTTAGAACAAAATATAAATTTGCTGCTTATGATTTTTATGACATTGAAGATTACTATACTAATCCCCTATTATTTAAGATTATCAAAGTTAATCCTAAAAGTTGTGTAGAAAAGAAAAAGGTATATGGTTTAGTTTTATTAGAATATACTAATCTATTAAAACAATGCACTATAACTTACAATAATGTTAGTTAAAAAAGTATAAATAATATTTAAAATATTCCTAAAAAGGAATAAAAATAATTGGTAATTAAAATTTGGAAACTCGTTCAGTTTCCGTGCCAAGCATTTGTTCGCTTTTAGCGATTTATATATAGCTAGCAAAATTGCTAGCTTTTTTCTATAGAAATTCTTTTAAAATTTCTTCTAAATATTTGTTATTTAACCAAAAACATTGTTTAGTATAATTAGTTGCTCCGGTTAAGTTATCTTTAACTGGTAATTTTAGTGTATCATCAGAATTTTGGGCATGAGGTCTTACATGACTAATTTTATTATCACTAATTTTAGGAAAGTTTGTTATTCTTCGCCCTCTTTTATCAATGTGATTAACAATATTCCCAGATTTTATTACTTCGTTAGTTTTGCTCCATACTTCTTTAATGTCTTTATCTACTATAGATTGAGGCATATTCCATAGTTTTATACCTTGAAAAACATAATCGTTTTTATCTTTTTTGAAAAGAAAAAACATATATTTGGTATTTTCAAATTCTTCTTTAATTTGAGATGTTTCCCAGGTTTCATTAGCAATACTTTCAAAACTAAAGTATGGAAATGGCATTGATTCTTTTATTCTCCCATTTTCTTCAATACGTATTGTTCGAGGAATAATATTGGCTTTTTGAAATTCATCGGTGTTTCTAAGATTTGATTTAACATTGAACATTCTTGAAATAATCATACTATTTAAGCTTTTTGAAGTTGATTTAATATGTAATTCTTCCATTAATTCTTTTTGAGTTTTTCCTTTATATTTATTTATAACATTTTCTATGAATTCATTAAATGTAACATTGTTGTTTTTTAGTACTTTTTCAACATCTTCACAATTACCTATATATTTTCTAACCAATATTGTCATATAAGATTGTCTTAGAGAAAATGCTCTTTGTCTTGCTTTGATGTTTGAAAATGGTTGTTCTTTTAATGGTGTATTTTTATTTCCTTTAGTGCATGCTCCGAGATACATAGTATCAGATTCTGATAATTCATGAGCTTTTCCTTCTTTTATTTTGTTTATTATATATTCATAATCTTTTTTAATTATTTCCAAATCTTCTTCTGGATAAGTATATAAAATTTCATGAGTTATAATTTGGTCTTCTTTAGGAATACTGTTTTCTGCTAGATACCAAATTATTTGGAGGCATTTATTCTTTTTCCAAAAAGAACTAGTTTCAAATGTATTTTTATATTCTTCTTTAAAATTAATATGATTTAAAGATAATCTTTCTTTTGCACTGAGGGTGCCATTTTTGTTTCTGATATAAGGAGTTACTTTTAGTTCAATTCCAGCTTCTTTAAAGTCTGCTTCAGCATTTGAATTTATTTCATAACCATAAAGGTCTGTTTCAAGAAGTTGACCAAATCTGCCTTTGTTGGAAGTTTTTTCATTAGAATTTTCTGTTCTTCTTTTTAATTCTTTGAATGTTTTACCAATAGCACTTTTTGCTAAAGCTTGTATTTCTTCTTTGGTATAAATTTTTTTCATGAATCCTCCTTTTGATCTTGTTTTTTTTGTAAATTTGTTATAAAATTAATAGGTAAGTACTTGATCTTTGCACTTATTTACATTATAATATAAATGTTTCTAAATAACAATTGCTTGGAGGTAGTTTATGGAAAAAACAGTTGTAGAATTATTTGCGGGTGTAGGTGGATTTAGATGTGGCTTAAATAATGTTTCATTAGTTAATAATAAAACTGTTGAAGATGGCAATTGGAATTTTGTGTGGGCTAATCAGTGGGAACCGGCTACAAAATCACAAGAAGCTTTTTTCTGTTATACAAAAAGGTTTGGTGAAAATCATGCAAGTAATGTTGATATATTTAAAGTTAATAAAAGAGAAATTCCAAATCATACTCTTTTAGTTGGGGGCTTTCCTTGTCAAGATTATTCTGTTGCTCAGACTCTTGCAAATAGTAAGGGAATTGAAGGTAAAAAGGGTGTTTTATGGTGGGCAATAAATGACATTTTAAAGATTAAAAAGCCACCATTTGTGTTTTTGGAAAATGTTGATAGATTGTTGTTATCACCAGCTAAACAAAGAGGAAGGGATTTTGGAATAATTTTAAGAAGCTTTTTTGATAATGGCTACGGAGTAGAATGGCGTGTTATAAATGCTGCGGATTATGGAATGCCTCAGAAAAGAAGAAGAGTTTATATTATTGCTTTTCATAAAAGTACTAAATACTATAAAAAAATGAAAAAGAAAGATATAAAAGATATTATAAATAAGGATGGAATTTTTGCTAAAAGTTTTAAGATAAAAGATAGTGATAGTGAAATAGTATCTACTAATGTAAGAAAAGATACTTATGAAAATTTAATTGATGTAAATAATAATTTTAAAATGGAATTTTTAAATGCTGGAGTTATGATTGATGGTAATATATTTACAACTAAAGTTGAAAGTGATTGTAATAAGTTGTATCCTTTAAAAAATATTAGAGAAAAAGATGATGTTTTAGAAAAGTATTTTTTAACTGATGAAAAAATAGAAAAATTTAAATATTTAAAAGGAAGTAAAAGAATACCTAGAGTTAAACCAAATGGGGATGCGTATTTATATTCTGAAGGTTCGATGCCTTTTCCTGATAATTTGGATAGTCCAGCTAGAACAATGTTAACATCAGAATCTGGTATTAGTCGTTCAACTCATGTTATAGAAGATTATAAAACAAATAAATTAAGATTTTTAACTCCGGTAGAATGTGAAAGAATTAATGGTTTTCCAGATGATTGGACAAATACAGGAATGAGTGATAAGAAAAGATACTTTATGATGGGAAATGCGTTAGTAGTAGAAATTGTTAAAAGAGTTGGTAATGTTTTAGAACAAATTGTCGAAGAAGAGTAAATTAGCTTTACATCTTCTTTTTTTGGTGTTATAATAGGTTTCCCTCGGAAGGAATGGTATTATGAGAGATATAATAAGTTGTTATATTAATTTATCTAATAATGATTTATCACTAGTTTTACATTGTAGATTAAGAGAATTTTATGCATATAAAAAGGCTTGTGAAATAGCAATAGAATATTTATATGCAAATAATTATAAAGGTTTAATAGAAATATCTTTAGATAAAAGTAGAGAAAGTATAAGTAAATTAATTACTTTAGCTAATATTAGAATGATTAAACCTGATGTAACTGAAGATAGTGTTGATATAAATGTTGATAATGTAATTTTTGTTTTAAGAGAAATTATGTATAATTATATTGGTAGAATAAAAGATTTAGGACATGATTTATATAGTGATACACCAGTTTTAGAAAGAGAAGTTGAAATAAATAATTATTTTGATAAATTAATAAATAATTTAAAAGAAAAAGAAGAAGAATTAATATTAAAAAGAGAAAAGATTTCCAATTAGGAAATTTTTTTCTTTTAATTAGAGAAAAATAATGCTATAATTAATTTAAGATAGAGGTGTGATATGAAAAAGGTTATTATATTAATAATGTTGTTAATTATATTAGGGGGATGTAAGAAAAATACTAATGAACTTATAATGGTTACAGAAGCTGGATTTGCTCCATATGAATATTATGATGGAGGAGAAATTGTTGGGGTAGATGTTGATATAGCTAAAGAAATTGCTAAATATTTAGGTAAAACTTTAGTAGTTAAAGACATTGCTTTTGATTCAATTATTAATGAAGTTAAAGCTGGTAAAGCTGATTTTGGTGCTGCTGGTATTAGTTATAGTGATGATAGAGCTAAAAATGTGGATTTTTCTATTAATTATTCTGTAAGTAAACAAGTAGTTATTGTAAGTAATAATAGTAATATTAATAATGTAAATAATATAAGTAATAAAAAAATAGCTGTTCAACTTGGAAGTATTGCAGATACTTTTGTTACTGAAAATTTTAAGAATGCAAGTATTGTAAGACAAAAGAAATATTTAGCAGCGATTGAAGATTTAAAAGCAGGTAAGGTAGATTGTGTAGTTATGGATGAACTTCCTGCTAAAGAAATTGTTGCAAGTAATAGTGGTATTAAAATACTTGATGGAAGTCTAACTAATGATTCATATGGAATGGTTGTTAAAAAAGGTAATAAAGAATTATTAGATGCAATTAATACTGTTTTAGAAAAGTTAAAAAATGAAGGTAAAATTGATGAATATATAATTAATCATACTGAAAAATAGGTGAATTATGGTAGAAAAATTTTATGATAGTTTTATTTATGATGGAAGATATAAATATATTTTTGAAGGGTTATTTAATACTTTAATTATTGCTTTATTTGCTTGTTTAATTGGGGTTTTTATAGGAATTCTTATAGCAATTGTTAGACACAATCATGATACAAATGGTAAATTAAAGATATTAAATAAATTAGTTACATGGTATGTAAATGTTGTAAGAGGAACACCGGTGTTGTTACAATTAATGATTATTTATTATGTTATATTCAAGTCTGTTGATATTAGTATAGTTATTGTGGGGATTTTAGCTTTTGGACTTAATTCTGGAGCTTATGTTTCGGAAATTATTAGGTCTGGTATTAATTCAATTGATAAAGGTCAAATGGAAGCTGGATTATCTTTAGGACTTAATTATCGAAAGGTTATGAGATATATTATTATGCCTCAAGGGATTAGAAATGTTATGCCTGCTTTAGGAAACGAATTTATTACATTAATTAAAGAAACTTCAGCGGGGGCTTATATAGGTATTATGGAACTTACAAAAGCAAGTGATATTATTGCATCAAGAACTTATGATTATTTCTTTCCTTTGATAATTATTGCATTAATATATTTGGTTATTACTTTGGGATTAACTAAATTCGTTAATAAAATGGAGGTAGGACTAAATGCTAAGTGTTAAACATTTGAAAAAGAATTTTGGTAAAAATACAGTTTTAAAAGATATTAGTTTTGATGTTAGTGTTGGAGATATTATAGCAATTGTTGGTCCTTCAGGAAGTGGAAAAAGTACATTGCTAAGATGTCTTAATATGATTGAAGTACCTAGTAGTGGTAAAATAATTTTTGAAGGAACTAATTTGGTAGATAAAAATACTAATTTGCCTTTAACTCGTGAAAAAATTGGAATGGTTTTTCAACAATTTAATTTGTTTAATCATTTAAGTGTTTTAGATAATTTAATGCTTGCTCCAGTTAAACTTAAAGTTATGGGTGAAGGTAGTGCTAAGAGAAAAGCAATGAATCTTTTAGAGAAAATTGGTTTAAAAAATAAGGCATCGAGTTATCCATCAAGTTTATCTGGTGGTCAAAAACAAAGAGTAGCAATAGTTAGAACTTTAATGATGGACCCGGATATTATTTTGTTTGATGAACCAACAAGCGCGCTAGATCCTGAGATGGTTGGAGAAGTACTTGATTTAATTAAAATGGTTGCTGAAGAAAATAAAACAATGATTATAGTTTCTCATGAAATGAATTTTGTAAAAAGTATTGCAACAAGAATATTATTTTTAGATAATGGTAAAATATTATTTGATGGAAGTAATAAAGAGTTTTTTAATAATAAAAATGAACGAATAAAAATGTTTTTGCAAAAAGTTGAAAAATAAAATTGCAATTGATTATATTGTTTGGTATAATTTAATAGAGAATAAGGAGAGGATTTTAGATGAATGCAATTAATGTTAGAAGTGAAATTGGTCCACTTAAAAAAGTGCTTTTGCATAGACCTGGAAATGAACTTTTAAATTTAACACCTGATTCATTAAGTAGATTATTATTTGATGATATTCCTTTTTTACCTGATGCTCAAGCTGAACATGATGAGTTTGCTAGAGCTTTAAAAGAAAATGGTATTGAAGTTGTGTATTTAGAAGATTTAATGGCTAGTGTACTTGAAATAAGTGATGAAATTGAAGATAAATTTATTAGACAATTTATCTATGAAGCTGGTATAACAACACCAAAATATAAAAATTTAGTTTTTGATTATTTAAAGAGTTTTAATAATAAAAAAGAACTTGTATTAAAAACTATGGAAGGTATAAAAATTGAAGAAATAAGTAGAGCCAAAAGGAACGTTGAAAAATCTTTAGTTGACTTAGTTAGTGAAGAATCTGAGTTTTTAGCTGACCCAATGCCAAATCTTTATTTTACAAGAGATCCATTTGCTAGTGCAGGTAATGGAGTAATTTTAAATAAAATGTATTCTGTTACAAGAAATAGAGAAACAATTTATGCAGAATATATATTTAATTATCATCCAGATTTTAAAGATAAATTAGATAAATATTATGATAGATATTTACCATATCATATTGAAGGTGGGGATGTTCTTAATTTAAATAGTCATACTCTTGCTGTTGGTATTTCACAAAGAACTGAAGCTGCAGCGATTGATGAACTAGCTAAGAATTGTTTTAAAGACCCAAATTGTAAGATTGATACAATTTTAGCTTTTAATATACCTGAATCTCGTGCTTTCATGCACTTAGATACAGTATTTACTCAAATTGATTATGATAAATTTACATATCATCCAGGTATTATGGATACACTTCAAGTTTTTGAAATAACTGAAGGAGATATTCCAGATTCTGATGAAGACTTAAATGTTGTGGAAGTAAATGGTTCATTAGAAAGTATTTTAGAAAAATATTTAGGTAGAGATATAACTTTAATTCCATGTGCCGGTGGAGAAAAGATTTCTTCAGAAAGAGAACAATGGAATGATGGAACTAATACATTATGTATTGCTCCAGGTGTAGTTGTTGTTTATGATAGAAATAATATTACTAATAATATTTTAAGAGAACATGGTATTCATGTAATTGAAGTAAGTAGTGCAGAATTATCTCGTGGTAGAGGTGGCCCTAGATGTATGAGTATGCCACTTGTTCGTGAAGATATTGAAGAAGTAACTGTAGAAAAGAATGAAAGTATACCTACAATAAAAATAGAAGATTTTATTAAAATAGAAAATGTTAATAAAGTAGATTTAAGAGGCAGAAATTTCTTAACATTACTAGATTATACACCAGAAGAAATTAGATATTTATTAGATTTATCTAAAGATTTAAAAGATAAAAAGAGAAATGGTGTAGAACATAGATATTTAAAAGGTAAAAATATTGTATTATTATTTGAAAAGACTTCAACTAGAACTAGATGTGCATTTGAAGTTGCTGGAATGGATTTAGGTATGGGTGTTACTTATTTAGACCCTGGTTCTTCACAAATGGGTAAAAAAGAATCTATTAGTGATACAGCAAAAGTTTTAGGTAGAATGTATGATGGTATTGAATATCGCGGATTTGACCAAAAGATTGTGGAAGAACTTGCAGAAAATGCTGGCGTTCCAGTTTGGAATGGTTTAACTACAGAATTCCATCCAACACAAATGCTTGCAGATGTCTTAACTGTTGAAGAAAATTTTGGACATTTAAAAGGTATCAAACTTGTATTTATGGGTGATGCTAGAAATAATGTTGCTAATTCATTAATGGTTGTATGTGCTAAAATGGGAATGCATTTTGTAGCATGCGGACCAAAAAGTTTATGGCCAAATGAAGAATTAGTAAGTAAATGTATGGAAATTGCTAAAGAAAATGGTGGTTCTATATCTATGAATGAAAATGTTATGGAAGCAACAAGAGATGCAGATGTTATTTATACAGATGTATGGGTTTCTATGGGTGAACCAGATGAAGTATGGAATGAAAGAATTAATTTACTTAAACCTTATCAAGTTAATATGGATGTTATGAATAATGCAAGGCCAGATGCAATATTCTTACATTGCTTACCTTCATTCCATGATTTAAATACAACAATTGGAAAAGATATATATAGTAAGTTTGGTTTAAAAGAAATGGAAGTTACTGATGAAGTGTTTAACTCATCAAAATCTAAAGTATTTGATCAAGCTGAAAATAGATTACATACAATAAAAGCTGTAGTTTATGCAACTATGAGGGAAGATAATGAGTAAAATAGTAATTGCCTTAGGTGGTAATGCTTTAGGTAAAAATCCAGAAGAACAAATGAATTTACTAAAAAATGTGGCAAAGATTATTGTTAGTCTTGTTAAAAATGGTGAAGAAATTGTTCTTACTCATGGGAATGGTCCTCAAGTTGGACAAATAGCTTTAGCAATGGAGTATTCTTCTAAAGGAGAAGCTAATACTCCATTCATGCCATTTCCTGAGTGTGGGAGTATGAGTCAAGGTTATATTGGTTACGGATTACAACAATGTATTCAAAATGAATTAAAAAAAGAAGGTATTGTTAAATCATGCGTAACTTTAATAACACAAGTTCTAGTTGATGCAAAAGATAGTGCTTTTTCTAATCCAACTAAACCTATTGGAATGTTTTATAGTAAGGAAGAGGCTTTAAAACAAGAACAGGAAAAAGGTTATACTTTTGTAGAAGATGCAGGACGTGGGTATCGTAGAGTTGTACCATCTCCGATGCCAATAGATATTGTTGAAGCGGAAGCTATAAAGAATTTAATTCAACAAAGTTCACTTGTAATTGCTGCAGGTGGTGGAGGTATTCCTGTTATTAATGATGGGAATAACTTAAAAGGAGTTGAAGCTGTTATTGATAAAGATAGAACAGCATCTCTTCTTGGTAAATTAATCGGGGCAGATAAGTTATTAATCTTGACTGCTGTTGATAAAGTTTCAATTCATTATAATACTGATTTTCAAATTGATTTGGATGAATTAAGTGTTGATGATGCGTTAACTTATATTAAAAAGGGAGAATTTGCAAAAGGTAGTATGTTACCAAAAGTTGAAGCATGCTTGGATTTTGTGAAAAACTCTAATCGTGTAGCAATAATAAGTTCTTTAGAAAAAGCTGAAGCTGCAATATTAGGAAAAACAGGTACAGTAATAAAGGAGGAAAATTAAAATGGCAAATGCTAAGAAAAAGGCTAAAACAATGTTATCGTCTTTTTCAATTATTCTAATACTTATATTTGGTCTTGGAATATTATCACATTTACTTCCGAATGCTAAGTTTGTAGGAGATACATTAGTTGATGGAAGTGGTACTGTTGGAGCAACATTATCTCAAGTATTAATGGCTCCGATTAAAGGTTTTGAAAATGCTATTGATGTTAGTATTTTCATAATGATGCTAGGTGGTATGCTTGCAGTTATTAATAAAACTGGAGCATTAGAAACTGGTATTAAAGTGTTGGTTCATAAACTTAAAGGGAAAGAAATTTGGTTAATTCCAATTCTTATGACAATCTTTTCAGTTTGTGGAACAACATATGGTATGCTTGAAGAAACTGTAGGTTTCTATGTATTATTATCAGCTACAATGATGGCTGCTGGAATGGATCCATTAGTTGGTTCTGCGGTTGTTCTTCTTGGTGCTGGTAGTGGATGCTTAGGTTCTACGATAAATCCATTTGCAACAGGTGTTGCACTAAGTGCTCTTCCAGAAAATATCGCAGCTGATCATGGATTTGTAATATTAATTGCAACATTCTTATGGTTAACAACTTTAATTGTTTCAATTCTATTTGTTATGAATTATGCTAAAAAGGTTCAAAAAGATAAAGGTTCAACTTTCTTATCTTTAAGAGAACAAAAAAATGCTGAAAAATCATATGGTAGATTTGAAGATAAAAAGGAAGAAGTTAAGTTATCAACTACACAAAAAATTACATTAATATTATTTGGATTAACATTCCTTGTAATGGTTATAGGTTTCATTCCTTGGGGTAAATTCAATATTACAATATTTAATAAATTTACAGGTTGGTTAACTGGTGCTCCATTAGGTGACTGGTGGTTCTACGAAGCAGCTTTATGGTTCTTAATCATGTCAATCATTATTGCAATTATTAATAAACTTGGTGAAAAAGGGTTTGTTGATACATTTGTTGATGGTGCTGACGATATGATTGGTGTTATTCTAGTTATTGCAATAGCTAGAGGTGCAAGTGTACTTATGGCAGAAACTCATTTAGATAATTATATTATCTTTAATGCCGCAGATTTCTTAAGTAAAGTGCCTGAATTATTATTCGTTCCACTTAACTATTTATTACATGTAGTATTATCATTCTTAGTTCCATCTAGTAGTGGTCTTGCTACATTATCTACACCAATTATTGCTCCACTTGCTGCACAACTTGGTTATAGTGTTGAAGTTTCAATTATGACTATGGTTGCTGCAAATGGTTTAGTTAATTTAATTTCTCCAACTTGTGGTGCTATAATGGGTGGTCTTGCTTTAGCTAAGGTTGAATATTCAACTTGGTTTAGATGGGCTATCAAATTAGTAATTCTAATTGGTATTCTAAATATGTTTGTTTTAAGTGTATTTAGTTTAATAGTTTAAAATTTAGGCTCTTCGAAAAGTAGTGAGGAGCTAAAATAACTCCCCATCAGATTCCGAAGAACCGTTATATCAATTTTTAATTTATAAAAACTGTCCGTAGGTAAGAATATTGGAAGATTAAAAAAGTAGATTTTTGTTAAATCTACTTTTTATCTCCTAGAATACGTTTTAGGATTGTGCTTGCTTTTTGTTGTTCTTGACTTGAGTATGGTGTTGATGATAAAGTCTTCTTTAAGTCTTTGTCATCCATTGGGGTAACAGTTGTTATTATTTGTGCTATTGTATCATTATCTAGTAGTTGTTCTCCCATTTCTTTTAATCTTTGATATAAGTAATCTAAATCTTCTATAAAAGGAATTTGCATGTAAGAAAATATTTTTCTTGCTTTTTTAAATGCTAAATTTTTGTTAATGTCTACGAATGGAAACTCTTGATATAAATCATATGAAATGAAAAATCTATAATATGAACAACCTAAGTTTGGTGTTATGTTTGATTTAGCTTTTTCATTTTTTTCAATATTCATTGGTACAAGAAAATGTCTTATATATTGTTGATAAGTTGTATCTTTTTCATTTTGTTTTGAGTCCCAGGTTGGGTCAATTGCAAAAATACCATGAATATTATATTTATCATCATTTAAATAAACTGCGATGGAATCATGTCCTGCTTTTTTTTCATTTTTAGGTGTCCATAATATCTTTTCAACAGGAATATCTAAAACTCCACATAAACCAAAAAGATAATTTGCAAAACCTGCACAAACTATTTTATCATATTTTAATATTTCTGCTAAACTTCTACTTATTGTTTCATCTTCATGACTTTCTTCTTTTTTATAAATTCTTGATTTAACAATATTATAAGCATAAAATAAGCTTTCAGTTGGTGAATAATTTTTGTCTTTAACTTCTTCTATAATAGATAGTAATTTGTTATACATTTCTATTAAATCTTTTAAAGACATTTCTTTTCCTTCATTGTATTTATCATAAAAAGTTACGTTTTCATGAATATATGGACTTCTAAGTATTTTTAATGTATCTTGTAGTGATAAGTCTATCATATTTAAATAGATTTTTCTTTTAGTAAGAAGTACTTTGGTTGGTAAATCATTTATTGTTTCTAATTCAAATGTTGGTGTTGTTGATTTAATTAATTCATAAAGTTTAGAATAAGATAATATAGTTTGTACCTTGTCTGGTATTAATTTTAAATTTATTTCATTAAAATCCATTGATGTAAGTATTGGATTGTTTAAAAAGTTTATATAATCTTCTTCTGATTTAAAAGTCAATCTTAAAACATTACTATTTTCATAGTAATCTGCTACTTTATCATTTTTGTAAAGTTCTTTTTTAGATATAATAATATCAATTTTTAACATACAAAACCCCTTCTTTGTAGAGAGTATATTATCATTTTTACACTTGTTTGTCAATAAATTTAGTGTATTAAATTGAATAATCAAATATTTTAGTTTAAAATAATAATGGGTGAGTAATTGTGAAAACAATAGAAGATATAGATTTAAAAAATAAAAAAGTTGTTATTAGAGTAGATTATAATGTACCAGTTGAAAACGGTGTTATTAAAGATAATTCTAAGATAGAAAAAAGTTTAAAGAGTATTAATTATTTACTTGAAAATAATTGTAGAGTTGTAATACTTAGTCATTTTGGAAGAATTAAAAGTGAAGAAGATAAAACTAAGAATAGTTTAAAGATAGTTGCAAAAGAACTTGCTAATTTGTTAGGTAGAAATGTTAAATTTTTAGATAATTGTTATGGTGAAAAAGTAAAAAGTATTGTTGATAATTGTAGTTTAGGTGAAGTAATATTACTTGAAAATACTAGGTTTATGGACATTCCAGAAAAAAAAGAAAGTGGAAATGATTTAGCTTTAGCAGAATTCTGGGCAAGTTTAGGTGAAATATATATTAATGATGCTTTTGGATCTATGCATAGAGCTCATGCTTCAACTGCTGGTATTGCTAAGTTTATACCTCATGCTATTGGTTTTTTAGTTATGGATGAACTTGAACATTTAAATATTTTGATTTCTGGTACACCACATCCTTTTACAGTGTTTATGGGTGGTGCTAAAGTTGATGATAAACTACCTATTATTAAATCTTTAATTGATAGATGTGATTATTTATTAGTTGGTGGTGGTATTGCTAATTCATTTTTAAAAGCTAAAGGTGCTGATGTTGGAAATAGTATTGCCACTAGTGATGAAGGAATTTTAAATGAATTAAAAAAATTAATGGATGAAAATAAAGGTAAAATTGTCTTACCAGTTGATTTTACTATTGATGATGGTGTTATTTATGATGTTGGAAGTAAAAGTATTGATGTTTATAAAAAATATATAGATAATAGTAAAATTGTCTTTGTAAATGGTACTTGTGGTAAGTTTGAAGATGAAAGATTTATGGAAGGTACAAGCAATTTATTTAAGGTTTTAAGTGAAGCGAGATGTAAGGTAATCGTTGGAGGCGGAGATACAGCATCGGCATGTAAGAAGTTTAGTTCTGAGGATAAATATTATTTTATATCTAGTGGTGGTGGTGCTACACTTGAGTATATTGCTGATGGTACATTAAAAGCTTTAGAATGGATGGAGTAAAATGAAGTATTTAATTTGTAATTTTAAAAATAAATTACTTAAAGATGATATTTTAAAATATAATAGAAATTTGGGAGAAATAGAAACTAAAGTTAAATTAGTGTTATGTCCTCCTTCTATATATTTGTCCTTATTTGATAAAAATGGTTATGATTTAGGTGTTCAAGATATTAGTTCTTTTATGGATAGAACAATTACTGGAGAAATAGAAGCTAATCAAATAAAAAGTTTGGGAGCAACATATGTTATTGTTGGGCATAGTGAAAGAAGAATATATAAGCATGAAATAAATATAGATTTTATTAATAAGATAAATAATGCTTTAGAAAATAATTTAAATGTTATATATTGTGTTGGTGAAACATTAAGAGATAAAGAAAATGGAAGTACATTTGAAATTCTTGAAAAACAAATTAGTGAAGTTTTAAATAATGTAGAAATTAAAAATATTATGATTGCTTATGAACCGGTTTGGGCGATAGGCACTGGTAATGTTCCAAGTATTAAAGAAATAAAAGAAAATATAGAATTTATTAGTGATTTGCTGTATGAAAAATATGAATGTAAGTTAGATATTTTATATGGTGGTAGTGTAAATGATGAAAATATTGGTGAATTATGTAGCATTAAAGGTTTGAGTGGTTTTTTAGTAGGGGGAGCATCTTTAGATGTTAATAAAGTTAAAGGTATGATTTTGGAAATGGAGAAGTAGAAATACTTCTTATTTTATGTATAAAAGTAGATGTTAAAAGCATAATATTAGTAACCGTAAAAAAATTACGAAAAGTATTGACATATTAAAAAGGAGATTATATAATGAATGTAAGGAGTGATATTATGCTTTGTAAATTTAAAGTTAAAGGTTATAAAGGATTTGATAATGAAATAGTTTTAGATTTTGAAAAACATAAAGATTATCAATTTAATAAAAACTTAATTAAAGATGATGTTATTAATAAAGCTATTATTTATGGTAAAAATGGTTCTGGTAAAACTAATATTGGTTTGGCTTTATTTGATATTACTTTTCATTTAACAGATAAAAATAAAAATATGGAACCTAAAATTATAGAGAATTATTTAAATATAGATTCTAATCATAAGTATGCAGAATTTTATTATGAATTTAAGTTTGGTAATGACAGAATTGTTTATAAATATAGAAAAATAAATCTATATAGAATTTTAAAAGAAGAATTGTATTATAATGATAAAAAAATAATAGAATATGATTTTGTAAATCCCAAAAATAATGTTATTGATATTGAAGAAGCTCAAACATTAAACTGGAAATATAATGATGATGATTTGTCTGTAGTTAAGTATATTTGTAATAATACGATATTTACAAAAAATGTTGCTTTACCTAAGTTAATGGAATTTGTAAATTCAATGTTATGGTTTAGAAGTGTAGAAGCTAATGGTTTTATTGGTCTTAGAAATAATACTAATAAATTAGATAATATTATTATTGAAAATGGAAAAACTAAAGCATTTGCTAAGTTTTTAGCTGAAAATGGTATTAACTATGATTTAGTGGAAATTGAAGTGCCAAATGGGAAGGTTTTAGGAGTTAAAAAGAATGGGAAAATTACTACTTTTGAAAGCATTGTATCTTCTGGAACAAAAGCTTTATGGTTATATTATTGTTGGGAAATATATTTTGAAAAAGTTAAGTTTTTGTTTATAGATGAATTTGATGCAACATATCATTTTGAACTTGCTGCTAAGATTGTTGAAAGATTAAATGCTCATGATGGATTTCAATCTGTGCTTACAAGTCATAACACTTACTTAATGTCTAATAGATTATCAAGACCTGATGCAACATTTATTTTAACTAAAGAATATGTTAAATCTTTGGCATTTTGTACACAAAAAGAACTTAGAGAAGCACATAATATTGAAAAAATGTATCGAGAAGGAGGGTTTATTGATTAATGGATAAAATATTATTTATATGTGAGGGTGAAAAAACAGAAAAAAAGTTTTGTAATCTCATAATAGATAGATATTTTATCGATAATAAGAAACCTAAAGAATATGTTGCTTTTGGTGCTAATATTTATAGCTTGTATGATGAGATGTCTAAAGATAGAGACTTGGATATAATTGAATTAATAAGAGAAAAAGCTAAATTAAAAAAGGATATGGCAACATATGAAAAACTTACGATGGGTGGTTTTGATGAAGTATATTTAATATTTGATTATGATTTTCATGCTCCACAATATAGTTTTGAAAAAATTTTAGAAATGGCAGAATTTTTTGATAATGAAACAGAAAATGGAAAACTTTATATTAATTATCCAATGATGGAATCTTTTAAACATTTTAAATCTATTCCAGATGAGGATTTTAATAATTATAAAATAAGTAAAGAAGAATGCTTAAAGTATAAAAAAATAGTTGGTGATGTTAGTTGTATTAAGCATTTTAATGATATAACATTACCTATACTGGGTATTATGATTAAACAAGTGTTAGATAAATATGGGGTTATATCAAAGAAAAAGTTAAATAATTATGAAACATACTTAAATGAATTTTCTCAATCTAATTTACTTCATTTGCAAAATAAAAGTTTAAGCAAAGATAGTAAAATATTTGTCTTAAATACAAGTATATTATGGGGATTAGATTATTTTGGAAAAGATAAGTTTGATGAATATAATAAGATAGAGTTTGAATAGCTTTATCTTTTTTGGTGAATTTTTCGTGATTTTTGACATAAAACATCATTAGTTTACGAGAATTGACAGTGTTCGACAAAAGTTTTTGTAGCTTTTTAATATTTAGTGACTTATAATGGAGATGTAGGGAGAAAGAAATATATTTTTGAAAGGAAAATGAAACACATGAAAAAACAGGTTAAGGTAGTTGTCGTAGATGATAACGAGGCAGTGATAAGGAGTGTTAAAGATTACTTTAAAGATAGTGAAATTATTTCAGTTATTGGGGGTTTTACTAACGGAAAGGACGCTTTAAATTATTTATTACAGTATCCAGATCAATATGATCTATTAATGTTAGATTTAATACTAACACAATTCGATGGAATTAGAATTATCGAAGAACTTAAAAATCACAATATAAATAAGAAAATAATGGTTTTATCAAGTTTTAAAGATGATTTTACAATCAGAAGAGTTCAAGCTTTGGGAGCAAGTTATTTTATGCTTAAACCAGTTGATATGGAAATAGTTAATAGTAGAATAATGGATTTAGTTACTCACAAAGATGAAATGCAATTTGTTAAAGCCAATAAGATAGAAGTTGAAGTTAGTACTTTATTACATGATTTAGGAATACCTAGTCATGTAAGGGGTTATGAGTATATAAGAGAGGGTGTTTTATTACTTTTTGCAAATGATGGTGTTGCTTCTTTAGTAACAAAAGAAATTTATCCGAAGATTGCTAATAAGTATCAAACTACTTCTTCAAGAGTTGAAAGAGCTATTAGACATGCTATTGAAATTAGTTGGACTAGAGGAGATATTAAACTCATGGAAGATTTGTTTGGTAATAGTATTGATTTTGATAGAAGTAGACCAACAAATTCTGAATTTTTATCAACAATTGCTGATAGATTTAGATTAAATGCTAGAGAATTAATTGCTTAAGTTCTGTATGGTACAGAACTTTTTTGTTGAATTTTATTTTTTGTTGTGCTATCATTTTATTGAAGGTGAAACATGAAAAAGATATTAACTATTATATTAGATGGTTTTGGAATTCGTGAGGAAGAAAAAGGAAATGCTATTAAAGAAGCACATATGAATACATTTAATTCATTGTGGGATAAGTATCCTCATGCTCTTTTAGGTGCTAGTGAATCATCTGTTGGTCTTGCACCTGGTCAAGCTGGTAATAGTGAAGTTGGACATATGACTATTGGGGCTGGAAGACTTCTTAAACAAAATGAGATACTTGTTAATGATTTTTTATCATCTCCAGATATGGAAAATAAAAATGTTATTAAATTACTTGAAAATAAAGATAAAGATATTCATATAATGGGACTTTGCAGTGATGGTAATATTCATGCTGGTGTTGATGATTTTGTTAATATGTATAAATTTTTAGTTAATAATGGTTTTAGTAAGATACATTTTCATTTAATAACTGATGGTAGAGATACTGGTGTTCATGATGCAATGAAGTATGTTAATATGATTAAAGATGTAATTAAAGAATATGGTGTTGGGGAAATTGCTAGTGTATGTGGCAGATTTTATGCTATGGATAGAGATGAAAATTGGGATAGAACTAAAACTTATTATGATTTAGTAACTATGGGAAAAGGAATAAGTTCTATAAATATAGAAAAATCTATTGAAAGTAGTTATGGAAAAGGAATAACAGATGAATTTATAAAACCAATTGTATGTAGTAAAAATAATATTAAAAATGGTGATATTATTATGTGGATGAATTATAGAGCTGACAGAGCTAAACAAATATTATCATCAATTGTTAATTGGAGTTCTTTTGAAGGTTTTAGTGTTTCTAATATGAAAGATACTTTAGTATTTAGTTTTTTACCTGTTGATAAAAAAATTAAAACATATAATTTGATAGAACCAACAACTGTTAAAAATTCACTAGGGTTGTATTTAAGTGAACTTGATTTTACTCAAGCTAGAATTGCTGAAAGTGAAAAGTTTCCTCATGTAACATATTTCTTTGATGGTGGTGTTGATGGCAAGATTAAGGGATGTGATAAATATCATATTCCATCACCAAGTGTTGCGACTTATGATTTAAAACCTGAAATGAGTTGTATTGATGTTACTAAAAGAGTAATATTATCAATGCGTAATGATTATGATTTTATTTTAGTTAATTTTGCTAATCCTGATATGGTTGGTCATACGGGGGTTATGGAAGCTGCAGTTAATGCTTGTAGTGCTGTTGATATTTGTTTGAGTAAAATAATTGAAAAAGCTGAAGAAAATTTTTATAAAGTTATAATTCTAGCAGACCATGGTAATGCTGATACAATGATTAATGAAGATGGTAGTATTTGTACTACTCATACAACTAGTAAAGTTCCATTTATTATTTGTGATGATAAAGTTAAATTGAAAAGTGAGGGAACTCTTGTTAATGTTGCTCCAACAATTCTTGATTATATGGATATAGCAATACCAAAAGAAATGGAAGGAACTGAATCATTAATAATAAAAGATTAGGAGGTTTTTATGTATTATTATATAGTTGATGGAAATGAAATTTTGAAGTATGAAGTTAGTTTTGATTTAGAAAAAGTAAAAGAATTACAAAAAAAATTATTTAGAGATTGTAGTATCGAAAGAGCTGGAAGTTATTTATGTTATGGGATTCCTAGACGTAATCCTTTGACAATTTATAATAAGTTTGAATATAAACAAGTTGGTGTTCAAGATGATTTTTATGGGGATAGAGATATATATCAAGTTGATTATGTTGAAATTGTAAAACCAAAATTATATAACTTAATTGATGAAATAATTGCTGGTGATGTAGAAGCTTTAAAAGATGTTGTAATGTATGTTGCTAAAAAGCCTGATGATGAAAATACTAGAGATATAAATTACTATTACTATACTCTTCAAAGAATGTTTAAAATGAGACTTGTTGAAACTTTAGATGTTTCTATATATAATAAGGTTAGAGAATTTTTGGGTGGAGAAATATTAAAAAATAATGATTTAAAATTAGTTCTTAACAAAAAAAATAATTAAGAACTTTTTTTGTTTATGAAAAAGTTTCGAAAATTGCACGTTTTTGCTTGATTTTTCATAGAATTTAATGTTATAATGGAATACGTATGGCTGCGTAGATGTGCGAGGTTACCGATACACTAGGATTAGTTGGTAGTAAAAATAGTGGAAACGGAGAACTTGTACGGAGTATGTCTATACTAGATATAGGCGAAAGGAGGACATGAAAGAATGTCAAAAGATAAAGTTAGAATTAATTTGAAAGCATATGATCATCAATTACTTGATGTTGCTGCTGGAAAAATTGTTGAAACTGTTAAAAGAACTGGCGGCGAAATTTCTGGACCTGTTCCACTACCAACAGAAATTGAAAAAGTTACGGTACTAAGAGCAGTTCACAAATATAAAGATGCGAGGGAACAATTCGAAAGAAGAACTCATAAGAGACTTATCGATATTAAAAACCCAAGCAAAGAAACTATTGATGCATTACAACACTTAGACATACCTAGTGGTGTTGATGTAAATATCAAATTATAAGAAAAGGAAGGAAAGAAATTATGAAAGGAATCTTAGGACGCAAAGTTGGAATGACTCAAGTATTTACTAAGGAAGGTAAGTTAATTCCTGTTACAGTTATTGAAACTGAACCTAACATAGTAATGCAAGTTAAAACTGCCAGCAAAAATGGTTATAACGCAATTCAACTTGGTGTATTCGAAAAGAAAGAAAAACAAGCAACTAGACCAGAAATGGGAAATGCTAAAAAAGCAAATACTACTCCTAAGCGCTACTTAAAAGAAATAAGAGATGTAGAATCAACTTATAATATTGGTGATACAATTTCTGCTTCAGTATTTAGCGTTGGAGAAATTGTTGATGTAACAGGTACAACAAAAGGGAAAGGTTTCCAAGGTGTTATTAAACGTCATAACCAATCTCGTGGACCAATGACTCATGGTTCTCATTACCATAGAAGACCAGGTTCACTTGGTACTATGTTACCAAAAAGAGTTTTGAAAGGTAAAAAATTAGCTGGACACATGGGTGTTGATACAGTTACTATTCAAAACTTAGAAATCATCGAAGTAAACGATGCAGAAAACTATATTTTAGTTAGTGGAAATGTTCCAGGTGCAAAAAATTCTTTAGTATTAATTAAAACTGCTGTTAAAAATAGCAGAAAGGAAGATCCAAAAGAAATTCTTACTTACGTAGATGAAACTGTTGTTGATGAAGTTGTTGAAGCTCCAGAAGTAACAGAAGAAGTTACTGAAACAGTAGAAGAAGTAACAGATACTAAAGAAGAGGCTAAGGAAGAAGAAAGTAAGTAATACTTGCTTAGAAAGGAATTAAAATGACAAAGATAAGTGTTAAGAACCTAAGTGGTGAAAAAGTAAAAGATTTAACATTAAATGATAGTATCTTTAAAATTGAAGTAAATGATGATGCACTTAAGAAAATGATTCGTTTACAATTAGATGCTACTCGTCAAGGAACAAGAAAAACTAAAAATAGAAGTGAAGTTTCTGGTGGAGGAAGAAAACCATGGAAACAAAAAGGAACTGGTAGAGCTCGTCAAGGTAGTATAAGAGCTACTCAATGGGTTGGTGGCGGAGTACCATTTGGTGTTGGTAACCGTGACTTTAGTTTCAAAATTAATAAGAAAGAAAGAGTACTTGCATTAAAGAGTGCTTTATCTCTAAAAGTATTAGAAAAAGCTTTAGTAGTTGTTGATAATTTTAATATGGAAAGTACTAAAACTAAAGATGCATTAAAAATGTTAGATGCATTAAAATTAGAAGATAAAGTATTATTTGTTACAAGTGATGATGCTGCAAATCTTTATTTAGCAACAAGAAATTTACCAAATTGTTTAGTTATATATGCTGAAGAAGTAAATGTATATGATTTAGTAAATGCTGATGTTGTTGTTATGGATGAAGTTGCAGTAAACAAATTAGAGGAGGTGCTTAAATAATGAGACATTATTCTGATATTATTATTGCACCAGTTATTACTGAAAAATCTATGGCTGAAAGACAAAATGGTGTTTATACATTTAAAGTAGCTAAAGATGCTCAAAAATTAGAAATTAAGAGAGCTATCGAAGAAGCTTTTAAAGTTAGTGTAGTTAATGTTAATACATTAAATACAAAATCTAAAAGAAGAAGAGTTGGAAAATATGCTGGAAGAACTAAGACTTATAAAAAAGCTATTGTTACTTTAGCTGAAGGCTCTGTAGTAGAAATATAGTAGGGAGGAAAAAATTATGGCTATAAAACATTATAAACCAACGACTAATGGTCGTCGTGGAATGAGTACACTAGCAAATGAAGAAATTACAACTTCAACTCCTACTAAATCACTTTTAGCTAGTAAGAGTAAAACTGGTGGAAGAAATAATCAAGGTAAAATGACAGTTCGTCACATAGGTGGTGGAGCTAAAAGAAAATACCGTGTTATTGATTATAAAAGAAATAAAGTTGGTGTTACTGGACGTGTTGCAACAGTTGAATATGATCCAAATAGAAATGCTAACATTGCTCTAATTAATTATAAAGATGGAGAAAAAAGATATATTATTGCACCAAATGGATTAAAAGTTGGTATGATTATTGAAAACGGAGAATCCGCTGATATCAAAGTTGGTAATGCATTACCTTTAAAAAATATTCCAGTTGGTACTATGGTTCATTGTATTGAATTACAACCTGGTAAAGGTGCTGAAATGTGTAGAAGTGCTGGAGCTGGAGCTCAAATACTAGGACGTGAAGGTAAATATGTAATGCTTCGTTTACAATCTGGGGAAACAAGACTTGTTCTAGGAACTTGTATTGCAACTATTGGGGTTGTTGGAAATGAAGATTACAAACTAGTTAATTTAGGTAAAGCTGGTAGAAAACGTCATATGGGTATTAGACCTACAAACCGTGGATCTGTTATGAACCCTAACGATCACCCTCATGGTGGTGGAGAAGGTCGTGCACCTATCGGACGTAAGAGCCCAATGACACCTTGGGGTAAACCTGCACTTGGTGTTAAGACTCGTAAGAGTAAAAAGAAAAGCGAAAAGCTAATAGTTAGTAGAAAGGCTAAGAAATAGGAGGAAAAATGGCAAGAAGTTTAAAAAAAGGACCTTATGTTGAAAAATCACTTATGAAAAAGGTTCAAGAAATGAATAAAGGAACTAAAAAAACAGTTATTAAAACTTGGTCAAGAAGATCTACTATTTTTCCTGACTTTGTTGGTCATACTATAGCTGTTCATAATGGAAAAGATTTTATTCCAGTTTATATAACTGAAGACATGGTTGGACATAAATTAGGAGAATTTTCACAAACTCGTAAATTTACAGGCCATGCAGGTAATAAGTAGGAGGTAACATGGAAGCATACGCAATTCATAAAAATGCTTTAATTAAGCCAAGACTTGCTAGAATGACAATGGACTTAATTAGAGGAAAAGATGTTGAAACTGCTAGAGGTATATTAGAAAATACTAATACTAAAGCTAGTAGATTAATTCTTAAAGTTTTAAATTCAGCCGTTGCAAACGCTGTTAATAATAACGGTGCAAATGAATCTGAACTTAGAATTAGTGAATGTTACATTAATCCAGGACCTGTTTATAAAAGAATTAAATTTGCAAGTCGTGGAAATGTAGATCGCCATGATAAGAGAAGTAGTCATATTACTGTTAAAGTAACTGATGAAGCGAAGGGAGTTAAGTAATAATGGGACAAAAAGTAAATCCTATAGGATACAGACTTGGTGTTAATAAAACTTGGCAAAGTAAATGGTATTCTAAAGATAATTATCAAGAATATTTAATTAATGATATTAAAATCAGAGAATATTTAGAAAAGAATCTTAAAGAAGCTGCTATTGCAAGTGTTATTATCGAAAGAAGAAAAAATAAATGTGAAGTTAGTATCTATACTGCTAAACCTGGTGTTATCATCGGTCGTGGTGGAGAAGATATTGAAAAACTAAGAAAGAAATTATCTAAATTAGTTGGAGAAGAAATTTTTGTTAATATAGTTGAAGAAAAGAATCCAGATTTAAATGCTTCACTTGTTGCTCAAAATATTGCTAGTCAAATAGCTGCTAGAGCACCATTTAGATCAGCTCAAAAAAGAGCTATTAGAAATGTAATGAAGGCTGGAGCTAAAGGATGTAAAACTTCAGTTTCAGGTAGACTTGGCGGAGCTGAAATGGCTAGAACTGAAGGATATACTGAAGGAACTGTGCCTCTACATACTATAAGAGCTGATGTTGATTATGCTATCGCTGAAGCTGATACAACTTATGGTAAGATTGGTGTTAAAGTTTGGATTTATAAAGATGAAATTCTTCCTGCAAAGAAAAATCTGAAGGGAGCTGATAAACATGTTGATGCCAAAAAGAACTAAATATCGTAAAAGTCATAGAGTAAGTTATGATGGAAAAGCTAAAGGTAATACAGAACTTCATTTTGGAGAATATGGACTTCAAGCTTTAGAAGGCGGATGGATTAGTGCTCGTCAAATTGAAGCAGCTCGTATTGCAATGACACGTTATATGAAACGTGGTGGTAAAGTATTTATTAACATATTCCCACATATGCCTAGAACTAAAAAACCTCTAGAAACTAGACAAGGTAAAGGTAAAGGTTCAGTAGATGAATGGGTAGCAGTTGTTAAAAATGGTAAGATTATGTTTGAGGTAAGTGGTGTTTCTGAAGAAATAGCTCGTGAAGCATTAAGACTTGCATCACATAAATTATCTGTTAAAACAAAATTTGTAAAAAAAGAAGAAGTAAAGGATGGTGATTCTCTTGGAAATTAAGGAACTAAGAATGTTATCTACAGAAGATTTAGTTAAAAAAATCAAAGATACAAAGGAAGAATTATTTACAAAGAGAATGCAACATGCAAATGGTACACTTGAAAAACCGGTAGAACTTAAAATATTAAGAAGAGATGTTGCAAGAATGAAAACTATTCTTAAAGAAAGAGAAATTGATGGAGGTAATAAATAATGACAGAAAAGAAACAAGAATTAATTGGTAAAGTTGTTAGTGCATCTAATAACAAAACAATAACTGTTAATGTTGAAACATCAAAAAGTCATCCTTTGTATAAGAAAAATGTTAAATATTCAAAGAAATATGCTGCTCATGATGAATTAAATCAAGCAAAAGTAGGAGATACAGTAAAGATTAGAATGACTAGACCATTATCTAAAACTAAAAGATATGAACTAGTAGAAGTTTTAACTAAAGCTGTTATCCTTTAGGAGGTATTATTATGGTAATGCAAGAAAGTAGACTTAAAGTTGCCGATAACTCTGGGGCTAGAGAACTTTTAGTAATAAGAGTTCTTGGTGGATCAAAAGTTAAATATGGTAATATCGGGGATGTTGTTGTTGGAACAGTTAAAAAAGCTATTCCTAACAGTCCAGTTAAAAAAGGTAAAGTTGTTAAAGCCGTAATCGTTAGAAGCGTTGAAGGTGTTAGAAGAAGCGATGGTTCTTATATCAAATTTGATGATAATGCATGTGTACTTATTAAAGATGATAAATCACCAATTGGTACTCGTGTTTTAGGACCTGTTGCTAGAGAGTTAAGAGAAAAAGATTATATGAAGATTGTTTCTCTTGCTTCAGAAGTATTATAGGAGGCAAAAATGAAAGTAAAAGTTGGAGATACTGTTAAAGTAATTGCTGGTGCTGATAAAGGTAAAACTGGTAAAGTTATTAAAACATTAAAGACTGAGGCTAGAGTTGTTGTTGAAGGTGTACATATTGTTAAAAAACATAGTAAACCAACAAGTATGAATGACAAAGGCGGAATATTTGAAATTGAAGCTCCTATACATGTTTCTAATGTAAAGGTTATTGATGAAAAAGAAGCTAAAGCTTCTAAAAAAAGCGAAAAAGTAGAAGAAAAAGCTGAAAAGAAAGCTAAAACTTCTAAGAAAGTGAGTAAGTAGTTATGAGTAATTTTAGAAAATTATATGATGAAAAAATTGTTCCTGAATTAATGAAAGAACATAATTATACTACTATTATGGCTGTTCCAAAACTTGAAAAAATTGTTATCAATATGGGTGTTGGAGAAGGTAGTAAAGATGAAAAATTTATTACTGCAGCTGTTAAAGATTTAGAAGCTATTAGTGGTCAAAAGTGCGTTGTAACAAAAGCTCGTAAATCAATTGCTGGTTTCAAATTAAGAGAAGGTCAACCTGTTGGTGTTAAAGTAACACTTAGAGGTGAAAATATGTATAATTTCTTTGAAAAATTAGTTAAAATTGGGCTTCCTCGTGTTAGAGATTTTCGTGGAGTTTCAGGACATGCTTTTGATGGAAAAGGAAATTATACAATTGGAATTAAAGAACAATTAATATTCCCAGAAATTGAATATGATGAAGTGTTAAAGGTGCGTGGAATGGATATTATATTCGTTACTACTGCAAAGAGCAATGAAGAAGCTAAAAGTTTATTAAAAGGCTTTGGAATGCCTTTCAAGAATTAAGGAGGCACTATGGCAAAGAAAAGTATGATTGTTAAAAATCAAAGAGCACCTAAATTTTCAACTCGTGCTTACACAAGATGTAATCGTTGTGGAAGACCTCACGGAGTACTTAGAAAATATGGAATTTGCAGAATTTGTTTTAGAGAACTAGCAAATGAAGGTAAATTACCAGGTGTTAAGAAATCTAGTTGGTAGAAGGAGGAAAATTATGTTTGTACAAGATAAAATAGCAGATATGTTAACTCGTATTCGTAATGCTAATCAAATGAGATATGCAACTGTTGAAGTTATAGGTACTAAAATGACTTTAGGTATTGCTGAAATACTTAAGAGTGAAGGTTATATCGCTGATTATGTATATGAAAAAAATACAAATGGTGATAAATTAACTTTAACATTAAAATATGGTCCTAAAAAAGAAAGGGTTATTGTTGGACTTAAAAGAATTAGTAAATCTGGTTTAAGAGTTTATGCTAAAGTGGATGAAATTCCTCGTGTTCTAAACGGACTAGGTATTGCTATAATCTCAACTTCTGAAGGTTTAATGACTGATAAAGAAGCTAGAGCTAAAGGGTTAGGAGGCGAAGTTCTTGCCTATATATGGTAAGTTATTATGAGTAGAATAGGTGAAAGAAAATTAGTTATTCCTGACGGCGTAACAGTTAGTGTTAACGGAAACGTTGTAGATGTTAAGGGACCTAAGGGTGAACTTAATTTAGAATTTAGTAAACTTGTTAGTGTTGTAGTAGAAGATGGTGTTGTTTTAACTAAACAAATTAAACCAAGTAAAGATGCTAATGTAATGCAAGGTACTACAAATTCATTAATTAATAATATGATAACAGGTGTTTCTAAAGGATATGAGAAAGGGTTAGAAGCTGTTGGTGTTGGATATAGATTCCAAGTTAGTGGTAATAAAATTACTATTAATGCTGGTTATTCTCATCCAGTTGTAATGGAAGCACCAGTTGGTTTAACAGTTACTAGTGAAAGTAATACAGAAATTACTATTCATGGTATTGATAAACAAAAAGTATCTGAATTTGCGGCTAATGTTCGTAAGGTAAGAGAACCAGAACCTTATAAAGGTAAAGGTATTCGTTACAAAGGTGAACAAGTACGTCGTAAAGAAGGAAAGAAAGCGGCATAGGGAGGAGTTAAAGTATGATTAAAAAAGAAGCAAATAATAAGGCTCGTGTAAGACGTCATGCAAGAGTTCGTAAAACTATTAGTGGTACAAAAGAAGTGCCAAGATTAAATGTATTTAGATCTAATAAAGGTATTTATGCTCAAGTTATTGATGATGTAACTAAGACTACCCTTGCTAGTTCTTCAAATTTAGAATTAAAAATTGCTAATGGAGGTAATATTGAAGCAGCTAAAGCTGTTGGAAAAGATGTTGCTGAAAAATGCAAAAAATTAAAAATTAAAAAAGTCGTATTTGACCGTGGTGGATATCAATATCATGGTAGAGTAGAAGCTTTAGCAGATGCTGCTAGAGAAGCTGGACTAGAATTTTAAGGAGGGTAGCATGAGAAAAGAAGATAAAAGACAAGAAAAGAAAAATTTATTAGAAGAAAAAGTTATTTCTATTACTAGAGTAACAAAAGTTACTTCAGGTGGTAGACATTTCCGTTTCTGTGCTACTGTTGCAGTTGGTAACCGTAAAGGTTTAGTTGGTATTGGTAGTGGAAAAGCTAATGAAGTACCAGAAGCTATCAAAAAAGCTTTACAAGCTGCTAATAAAAATGTATGTAAAGTTGCACTTAGTCAAGGAAGAACTATTCCTCATGAAGCAGAAGCTAAAGTAGGTAGAGCTGTAGTTTTAGTTAAACCTGCTAAAGAAGGACGTGGAATCATTGCTGGTGGTGCTGCTCGTGCAGTATTAGAACTAGCTGGTATTAAGGATATAGTTGCTAAGTCTCTAGGAGCAAATACTCAAGTTAATGTTGCTAAAGCTACTTTAGAAGCATTAAAGAGTCAAAGAACTCCAGAACATATAGCTGAACTTCGTGGCAAGAAAGTTGAGGAATTATAATATGAGATTAGAAAATTTACCAAAGACTAAAGAAATGAAAGCCTCTAAAAGAGTAGGTAGAGGTCCAGGATCTGGAATGGGTAAAACATCTACTCGTGGAGAAAATGGTCAAAAATCCAGAAGTGGTGCATCAATCAAAGCTTGGTTCCAAGGTGGTCAAACTCCATTATATAGAAGAATTCCTATTAGAGGTTTTAATAACAAACAATTTGAAACTAAATATGCTGTTATTAATTTAAGTGATTTAGATAAATTCTTTAATGATGGAGATGTTGTTACTCCAGAAGTATTAAAGGAAAGAAAAATAATAAAGAAACAACTTAGTGGTGTTAAAGTGTTAGGTAATGGTGAACTTACTAAAAAGTTAATTGTTAAAGCCAATAGATTCTCTACTAAAGCTGTTACAAAAATTGAAAATATTGGTGGCAAAGCTGAGGTGATTTAGATGTTCCGAGGCTTTTCACAAATTTTTAATAAAGCTAATAAGGATTTAAGAAAAAGAATATATATTACATTATTTTGTTTAGGTTTGTTTGCCCTAGGGTCTTCAGTTACAATTCCTTGGGCAACACAAATTTATCAAGACTTAGGTTTCTTAGAAATCTTTAATATTATGAGTGGTGGTGGACTTAGAAGTTTTTCCATATTTGCTTTAGGAGTTTCTCCTTATATTACAGCATCAATCATTACTCAATTATTACAAATGGATATTGTTCCATATTTCAAAGATTTAAAGGACCAAGGATATACTGGAAGACAAAAAATTAATAAGATTAACCGTTATATGGGTATTATTATTGGTTTTTTCCAAGCTTATGTATTATGTATTGCTTATATGGGTAGTGCTAGTGTATTTGTTCAACTTAAAACTGCTTTAGTTATGACTGCTGGTACAGCATTCTGTTTATGGATGGGGGACCAAATTACTAATAAAGGTATTGGTAATGGACAATCAATGTTAATTATGGCAGGTATTATCCTTAGTATGCCAAGTATATTTACTGGTGCTTATTATGGATTTATAACAAGTGGAACATATGAACCAGCATTAGGTATATTCTTCTTTAGTTTATTTATCCTTGTATATATCTTAATTATTGTAGGTATTATATGGATACAACTAGCAGAGCGAAGAATACCAATTCAATATGCTAATAAATCAACAAGTGCATACGGAGCCCAAAATAGTTTCTTACCAATTAAGTTAAATTCAGCTGGTGTTATGCCTGTAATATTTGCATCAATTCTTACAACTATACCAGCAACAATTGTTGCACTAACTAAGAATCAAAATGCAATAGATTTTGTAAATAAATATATAGTTTATAATAGTCCAACCGGATTTATATTATATATAATATTAATATTATTCTTTGGATATTTCTATACATTTATGGTTATGAACCCAGATGAAATGAGTAAGAACTTAAATGAACGTGGAGGTTACATCCCTGGTATAAGACCTGGTGAAGATACTAGCAAATATATTAGTAATTCAATGGGTAAACTTACACTAGTAGGTAGTATATTCCTTGTAATACTTGCAGCTATTCCAATTATCTTCTCATTAATATTTGGCTTATCAAGTCAAGTTACAATTGGAGGAACAGGAATGTTAATCGTTGTTGGTGTTGCAATTGAAACATATAAACAAATGGAAAGTAGTTTAGTAAGTAGAAGCTATACTGCTAAAAGAAAGAGATTAAGATAATATGAAAAATATAATATTTATAGCTCCTCCCGCAGCGGGTAAAGGAACTCAAAGTACAATGTTAAAAGAAAATTATGGTTATAATCACTTATCAACTGGTGATATGCTAAGAGAAGTAGTTTCTTCAGGTACAGAATTTGGGTTACAAGTTAAAAATATTATTGATCGTGGAGAATTAGTTAGTGATGATATAATTATTAGTTTAATTAATGATAAACTTGCTAAAATAGATGGAAAACCATTTATATTAGATGGTTTTCCTCGAACTCTTAATCAAGCTAAATCTTTAGATAATATGTTAGATAAAGATTATGAGGTAATATATTTAGATTTAAGTGAAGAAGAAGCAATAGAAAGAATTCTTGGAAGGCTTACATGTAGTTGTGGAAAGTCATATAATCTAAATGTAGATAATTTAAAACCAAAAGTTGAAGGTATTTGTGATGGATGTGGAAAAGAGTTAGTTAAAAGAAATGATGATAATGTTGATTCTTTTAAAGTAAGATATAAAACATTTTTAGATAATACAAAACCTTTGATGGAATATTATGAAGATAAAAATAAACTTCATAAAATAAATGTTAATAGAAATGTAGAAGATATCTTTAAAGATATTGTGGATGTTTGTAATGATTAGTATTAAGAGTGATAGAGAAATAGAATTAATGAGGATTGCTGGTAAGTATTTGAGTGATACGTTTAAATATATTGAAAAATATATAAAAACGGGCGTTACTACAAAAAGATTAGATACATTAATTCATGATTATATTATTAGTATTGGATGTGTTCCATCTTGTTTAGGTTATGAAGGATATCCGGCAACTGCATGTATATCAATTAATGATGAAGTAGTTCATGGAATACCTAAAGGACGTAAAATAAAGAATGGTGATATAGTTTCAATAGATTTAGTTTTAAGTTACAAAGGTTATCATGCTGATGCTACAAGAACTTATATTGTTGGTAATGTAAGTGATGAGGTTAGAAATTTGGTTAATGATACAAAGGGTGCTTTCTATGCTGGTGTAAAAAAAGTAAAAGAAGGTGCTAGAGTGATGGATATAAGTTGTGCAATTGAAGAATATGCTCATGCTCATGGTTTATCAGTGGTTGAAGAATTATGTGGTCATGGTATTGGACTTGAAATGCACGAAGACCCAGATGTACCAAATTTTAATGATAATAATCGAACAAGACTTAAAGCAGGTATGGTTATAGCAATAGAACCAATGCTTAATTTAGGTAGTAAGGAAGTAGCATTATTAGATGATGATTGGACCGTTGTAACAATGGATGGTAAACCATCTTGTCACTATGAAAATACAGTTCTAGTTACAAAAGATGGATATGAAATATTAACAGGAGATTAAAATATGGGAAAAAAAGATAAAATTGAAGTAGAAGGAAAAGTTACTGAAGTATTAAAGGGTAGTGATTACCTTGTTGAACTAAGTAATGGACACACTGTAAAGGCCTACGTTTCTGGTAAAATGCGTATGAATATGATTCGTATCTTACCAGGTGATAAAGTTACAGTGGAACTTTCACCATACGATTTAACACGTGGGATTATAAAATGGAATAATAGATAAGGAGTGAAATTATGAAAGTTAGACCATCAGTTAAAAAGATTTGCAAAAAATGTAAAATCATAAGAAGAAAAGGAAAAGTTAGGGTTATTTGTGAAAATCCTAAACATAAACAAGTACAAGGTTAAGGAGGATAATAAATGGCAAGAATTAAGAATATTGAATTACCAGGAGAAAAACATACTTGTATAGGACTTACTGCAATTTATGGTATTGGTAGAAATTTAGCAAAAACTATTTGTGAAAACGTAGAAGTTGATCCAGCTAAGAAAATTAAAGATTTAACTGAAGAAGAAATTGCAAAACTTCGTCGTGAAATCGATAATTATACTGTTGAAGGTGACCTTAGACGTGACGTTCAAATGAGTATCAAAAACAAAATGGAAATAAATTGCTATGAAGGTATTAGACACAAAAAAGGATTACCTGTAAGAGGACAAAGAACTAGTAGAAATGCTAAGACTCGTAAAGGTAGAGGAAAAGTTGTAGCTAATAAGAAAAAGGTCGGAAAGTAGGGTGTTAATATATGGCATATAATAGAAGAAAAAGAAAAGTAAAGAAGAATATTCCTGAAGCTGTTGCTCACATTCATTCAACTTATAATAATACAATTGTTACTATAAGTGATAAAGAAGGTAACGCTATTAGTTGGTCATCAGCTGGTAGAATTGGTTATAAAGGAAGTAAAAAGAAAACTCCATTTGCTGCTGGTTTAACTAGTGAAGCTGCTGCAGCTGCTGCAGTTGATGCTGGAGTTAAAAAAGTTGATGTATTTGTTAAAGGTCTAGGACCAGGAAGAGAAAACGCAATTAGATCACTTCAAACTGCAGGGCTTGAAATTTCAAGTATTACTGATGAAACACCAATTCCTCATAACGGATGTCGTCCACCAAAAAGACCAAGAAACTAATAAGGGAAAGGAACGTGTACTATGATAAAATTTGAAAAACCAGACTATAAAATTATTGAATATCAAGAAAATAATCATTATGCTAAATTTGAAATTGAACCTTTAGAAAGAGGTTTTGGAACAACTATTGGTAATGCTATGAGAAGAGTACTTTTATCAAGCTTACCAGGAAGTGCTGTTACATCAATTAGAATTGATGGTGTACTTCATGAATTCCAAAAAATTGAAGGTGTTGTAGAAGATGTTACTACTATTGTTTTAAATATTAAAAACTTAGTTGTTAAAAATCATTCTAATGGACCAAAAGTTATTAGATTAACTAAATCAACTGAAGGACCTGTTTTAGCAGCAGATATTGAAAAAGATGCTGATATTGAAATTATGAATCCTAATTTAGTTATTTGTAACTTAGTTGGAGCTGGAAAAATTAATATTGAAATGACTGTTAAAAATGGTCGTGGATTTACTCCAGCTGCTGTTAATAAAGCAAACTTAGAACAAATAGTAACTGGTGTTATTGCAATAGATTCAAATTATTCACCAATTGAAGTTGTTAAGTATGAAGTACTTGATACTCGTGTTGGTCAAGATGAATCTTATGATAAGTTAGTTATGGAAGTAACTACTGATGGTTCTATGACTCCAGAAGAAGCTATGGCTCTTGGTGCTAAGATATTAATTGAACATTTCTCAATAATCTCAGATTTAAATTCAATTAGTAATATTGCAAATATTATGCAAGAAAAGAAAATTGATACAATGACTAAGACTTTGGAAACTCCAATTGAAGAAGTTGAATTTTCAGTAAGAGCTTATAATTGTTTAAAAAGAGCTGGTATTCATACCGTTCAAGATTTAGTTAACAAAAAAGAAGTAGAAGTTACTAAGATTAGAAACTTAGGAAAGAAATCTTTAAAAGAAGTTCTTGATAAAGTTGCTGAATTAGGACTTACATTTAAGGAGTAGAATATGAAATATAGAAAATTAGGAAGAGAAACTAGAATTAGAAGAAGTATTTTAGCTGGACTTACTAAAGATGTTATTATGAATGGATATGTTGTTACTACTGAAGCTAGAGCTAAAGAAGTAAGAAAATTTGTTGATAAAATGATTACTTATGGTAAAGATGGTTCACTTGTTGCTCGTAGAAAAGCACTTGCATTCTTACATAATGATAAAGATGTTACATCAAAAGTATTTAATGAACTTGCTAAAACTTATGAAACTAGAAATGGTGGATATACTAGAATAATTAAACTTAAAGAACGTCGTGGAGACGATGCTCTAGAAGTAAGATTAGAATTAGTTTAATTTAAAACAACTAGTCAATTGATTAGTTGTTTTTTTTGATGTAACGCAAAAAGTTTTGCGGTTGTAACCGCAAAAGAGCGAAAAAATAAAAGTTTTGCGGTTATAACCGTAAAACTTGACAATAATAAAAATATAATATATAATGCTAGTAGGTGATGAAAAATGTTAAAAAGAGATAAATATTTAGATCAATTAATTGAAGTAAAAGATTTAAATTTAATTAAAGTTATTACTGGTGTTAGGCGATGTGGTAAAAGTACTCTTTTGTTACAATACAAAGATTATTTATTAGAAAATGGTATTAAAGACTCAGATATATTGTATATGAGTTTTGAAAGTGCTGAATGTTATGAAATTAAGGATTATAAGGATTTATATAATTACATTAAAAGTAAATATCATGATAAAAAAGTTTATTTATTATTAGATGAAGTACAAAATGTTGAGGATTGGGAAAAAGCTGTTAATTCTTTGTTGGTAGATATTAATTGCGATATTTATATTACAGGTTCTAATGCTTATTTATTATCCAGTGAACTTACAACATTACTTGCAGGTAGAGTTTATACAATTAATATGTATCCATTTTCTTTTTCTGAGTATCTTCAAATAAATAATAACACAAATAGTCAAGATAAATATCAATTATTTAATGATTATTTAAAATATGGTGGAATGCCAATGCTTATTAATATGAAAGATAATGAGAGATTAAAAACAAATTATTTAGCTGATATTAAAGATGTTGTTTTAAAAAAAGACATTATTGCTAGAAATAAAATTAAAGATGTTGTATTTTTAGATAACTTACTAAGATATATGTCCACAGTTATTGGTACATTAATAAACCCAAGTTCTATTTCTGATTTTATGAAGAAAAATGGTAGTAATATAGATAATGAGACTGTTGATAAGTATTTAAAAATGATAGAAAATGCTTATTTTATCTATAGAGTACCAAGGTATGAATTAAAAGGTAAACAACTTCTTAAAACACAAGGAAAGTATTATTTTGTGGATAATGGGTTAAAAAATGTATTAGCTGGATTTTCATCTTATGATACAGGAAGCAGTTATGAAAATATAGTTTATATGGAACTTTTACGTAGAGGATATGAAGTTTATGTTGGAAAATATAATGATTTAGAAATTGATTTTGTGGCGATTAGTCCAAATGAAAAGATATATTATCAAGTAACACGTAGTTTATTAAGTGAAGATGTTGAAAATAGAGAAAAGAAATCTTTACTTGCTATAAATGATAATTATAAAAAAGTTATTTTAACTATGGATATGGCTTATAATAAAATCATTGAAGGTATTGAAGTAAAAAATATAGTAGATTTTTTACTTGAAAGTTAATCTTTAGTATAAAATAATAAAACATTCTCATAATATAGATGGAGGATATTTATATATGAAAGATAAAGAATGTAATTGTTGTGAAGATGCTAAATTCGGGGTAGCTTATATTGATCCTGAATCTGGTCTATTATGTAGTAAAATTGATACAGGTATGAAATTACCTAAAGGTAAGAAAGTTTTAGCTCCAAGAATTTGTACTAAATGTGGAAATACTGAGTGGAAAACTATTGATAATTAATGGCACATTATGTGCTTTTAATTTTGCAATAAATACTTAATTTGACACGTTATAATTTCTGTGTTACAATTTGGTCATTAGAAGAGGTCACAACGACATTTCGTTAAGGCTTCTTCTTTTATATATTTTTTTTGTATAATAATAGTCGGAGTAGCAAAATTTAAACTAAATATATGCCTTACATCCGATTTGACACATTATAGCTTTTGTGCTATAATGTATTCATTAAGGAATTGATCTAGTTGGACTTACCGACGCTTTCAATTCCTTTTATTTTCTTTTAAAATATATCAAATACTTTTCTTTTCCTAACAAAATAACTTCTTTGTAGATAGAATTATATTTTTTTTTATTCATTGTTAATGATACAATAAGAATGTACAAAAAGAAGGATATAACAATGTCCAATTATATATTGACATTAAAATTATCATTAACATATTGAACATTTTTTTTGCTTTTATGAGTATAATATTAATGGTTAGAGTAGCAGAATTCGATTTAAATAATGTGCTTTAATCCGATTTGACACATTGTGGTTTTTGTGCTATAATGTATTCATTAGGAGTGGTCCCACCGTTAATCTGAGGGGTCACTTCTTTTTGGTTATCATTATAAGATTTTTGCCTCTCTTAATTATTATTTTGTCTAACCATTGCAATTTTGGCAATTTATATAATGAGTTTATTCTATTGTCAATATCAGAATCAGTTAAAATTGAATTTGAAACATCAAATAAGAAATTATGCGCTTGTTTTTCATGCTTTTCAACAGCATGAAAGAAAACATTCTTACCGTTGCCATTAATTTCTTTTAAATCCCAATATTCATTTTTAAATAAATAATCAGCTGTTTGAACGCCTTCTGGTTTATTTACTCTAGGAACCATGTAAATTTTTCCACCAAAAATGCTTTCTAACCACTCTGCAACTTCTTTTTCTTTTTTGGAATAATCTAAAATTACATTTATCCCATCTACTATGTATTTATTTTTCTCAAAAACAAAATATTTTGCATCTAAAACTTTATGACTATTTGGATTAGTATTTTTTAACCATTCCGTTGTAACATCGTTGTAAGATAAAAAAGTATTGTTTTTTTCTATACAACTTTTTCTTTGAGCAAACATTTGAATATTTAAAGGAAGATATATTTCTTTTAATTTGCTTATTTTTTTAACATAAAAACACTTTCTAAGCATTATATAATTAAGGCGCCCTTTAGTGTCTTCATAATACTGTAAAGTGTTTCTAAAATACTGTATACATAGACTATAACATAATATTTATAACTTTACAATATTATTAGCACTTTTTGTACTTTTTTAGAGTAGAATATATTAATATATAAATACCTATATAAACGTGACAATGTTAAATTACAAACGATTTGACATAATTTTAAAAATATCATATAATCTTTATATAGAAATTGGGTTAGTTCCGCTAGGAACCGTAGTCAATTTCTTTTTTTCTTCTTTTTTGTCTTTTAATCAAAATATATAAATAAACTTAGGGGAAAATTTATTTTTAGCCGATTGAAACGCAAAAAAAAGACCGAATGATGGAGTTTATGTAGTTCATATAACAGCATTATAAAATTAATATATTCAGTTTATTTGCTCTAATTTACATCTTTTTTATAAAATTATTGTTTTTCTATTTACATGATAATTAATATTTGTTACAATAATGAAGAAAGGTGTGGCTAAGTATGTCAGCAAGAACAGAATTTGTTATATTAAATAAAATGAAAGAGAAAGGTAAATTATCTTTCGAAGATATTAAACGTATTATCGATAGAAGTGTGAATAAAACAAATGAATTTATTAATAGTATGATTGAAAGAGGATTAATTGAAAAAGTTAATTCTAATGAATATATTTTAAAATCAAAATAATAAAACTTATACAAATTCGGAATTCAATTCCGAATTTGTATAAATTAATAAAAAATATCCAAAATTCACTTTTGGGTATTTATTTTGACAATTTTTTTAACTTTTATTTGTTATTATATAAATATAGAATTATTTTCTAAAAAATAATTCTATATTAACATTCATTGCATCTGCTATTCTTCCAAGAATAGCTATAGTAATATGTTTGTTTCTATTTTCATTTTCTATATCAGTTACATACTGACGAGATATTCCAGCAAGGTCTGCAAGGTCTTGTTGAGTAAGATTTTTTTCTTTTCTATACTTTTTAATATTATCTCTAATTATATCGTAATAATACTCGTCAGTATGTATATAAACTGTCTCTATCATAGGGGATCACCAGCCTCTATAAATATTTTCTATAAAAAATTTGTAATTTTATATAGCCTAGGGGTGGCATTTGTGATATAATTAATAAAAATAGGGAAGGAGTGTTATATTGAATAAGAAAAAATTGTTGTTTTTTTCAGGTTTCATTATTATTATACTAGTTTTTATATTAATAGTATATAAAAATAGTTATAAAAATGAAATTTATACTGAAAAAAATGATGAAAATGTTAAAAATAATGAAAAAATTAATAAAATACCTGGTATGGTTAGTTTAATGTTGGAGACAAAAGCTGGTTCTGGAGAGTATAAAGCATCAACAAGTACAACGTGGCCAACTAATGGTTATGAACTTAATACTGAAAAATCTGGTTGTGAAAATGGCGGAACCATTTCTTATAATGAAACTACCAAAAAAGTAATAGTTAAAACAAATATAAGTGATAAGTGTTATGCATATTTTGATGTTTTACCACCGGATGTTACACTAGCAATAACCAATAGACCAACAACATATGGTAAATTAGGTAGCATTAGTTGTACAAATAGTAATGCAACATATAATCAAAAATATAATAGAGTTGAGGTTTCTTCTATTAATAGTGATTATTCTACCTGTACATTAAATTATACCGATAGTACATCAAAAGTTAATTTAGCTACTTATATAACAGGTTTAGCAGGAACAACACAAGGAACAGGAAAGGTAGTAAATGAAAATGGATATAGATATGAGGGAAAGAATCCAAATAACTATATATGGTTTAATAATGAATATTGGAGAATAATTGGAGTATTTGATAGTGCGTCACATGGTCAAAATAATAAGAACTTAGTAAAAATAATAAGAGCAGATGTATTGGATGGGCTAGTATGGCATAAGTCAAATAGCAATGATTGGACAGCAGCAAGTTTGAATAAACTACTTAATGGTGCTTACTATAACGCTCAAGATGGAACAAGTTCTGGATATTGCTATGGAAATAGTAGTTCAGTAACAGCTAATTGTGATTATACTAAAAAAGGAATACAAGCTGGTTATAGAAAAATGATAGCAAATGTAACATGGTATTTGGGTGGATATTCAAGTAATTCTGCAACAGCTGAAAGCTTTTATGGATATGAAAGAGGAACAATAGTATCTAGTGGAAGACCAACAAGTACAACAGGATATATAGGACTAATGTATCCAAGTGATTATGGATATAGTGTATTATCAAGTAGTTGTGCAAGAACAACAAATTTAAATTCTTATAGTAGTAGCACATGTGCAGGAGCAAGTTGGCTGTATGGAAAAGGATATGAATGGACAATATCGCCTTTTTCTTCAAACAGCCTCCGTGTGTTCTACCTGGACTACTACGGCAACCTGGACTCGTACCTCGCGAACAATGGGTATGGTGCCCGTCCAGTCTTGTATCTAGATGCTTCTGTGTATAAAATAGATGGTGATGGTAGCCTAAATAATCCGTATATTGTGGGAATGTGATGGATTTGTTTAGCGTGGATGGCGGGTGTATCCGCCCCACGTGGGGGTGATAACTTTTGGCTCTCGAAATCTAGTGGGGAGTTTTTATAGAAAAACTTCGAAATCTGATGGGGAGATGATGAAAGTATTTTATCATCTCTTTTTATATGTGATAATGAATATAGAAAGGGGTGAAATTTTTTAGCGAATGAGCTAAGAAAAATCATGGGGTTAGATGGAGGTTATAAAGTAATTAAGGTAGAAGAAAGAAAGGAAGGTAAAGTAATAGCTAAGTTTATATATGTAGAAACAACATCCAAAAAATGCAAATGTCCCAAATGTGGTAAACATACAAAAAGTGTTCATGATAGGTTAAAACCAATAACATTAAAATATGTAAAAGCATTTGAGTTTATAACTTATATCGTGCTTATAAAAAGAAGATTTATATGTCATGGTTGTAAATATAAATTTGCGGAACAAGTTACAATTCAAAGAGAAAATAAAAATATATCTAATAAAATAGAACAGAAAGTGTTGAAAGATTTAAAACAGTATAGCTTAAGCTTAAAATATATAGCAGAAGAAAATAATATAAGTGATAACACAGAACATACGAAAGATTATCCGAAAAATATTATAAATCTTCCAAGAGTTATATCATTTGATAGATTTAAAGCAGATACAAGAGAAGGAAAATATGCATTTGTATTAAATGACCCAATACATAAAGAAACGTTGGATGTACTTTCAAATAGAAAAAAAGAATACCTAATACAATATTTTACATATTGTGAATCATATCTGCAAGTACAAAAAATCATGTTCCCGCATGCCAAGTACGTAGTAGACCGATTTCATTATATCAGATATATAATGGATGGATGAACTTCTTTGTGTCATTGAAGAATTAAAAGTAGCATATCAGTTAAAAGAAATGTTTGAAAAAAATATGTAACTCATTTATAAATTTGAATTTTTAAAAATGGTACATTAAATTTCTTAAAAATGGTACATTAATGTTGACTTTATTATTTGTTTAGTGAATAAATTATAATACTTTAATTGTTTAATTTTTGATTTTGTTCTGTGAAAATGATAGACAAGTAATTAATAATTTGATAAAATAAAGTAGTACGAAAAAGTTGTATAGAATGGAAGTGCTCGTTATGGCTAAAATTATATCACTTGTTAATCAAAAGGGCGGAGTTGGTAAAACTACCACTAGTATAAACTTGAGTGCTGCATTAGGAAAAATGGGTAAACGTGTACTATTAATTGATATGGACCCACAAAGTAATGCCACTACTGGGCTAGGTTTAAATAGTAATGATTTTAAGAATGATATATATGAACTTATTACTGGGAAATGTGAAGTAAAGAAAGCTATTAAGAAAACTAAATTTCATAATTTAAGTATAATTCCCTCTACAATTAATTTAGCTGGTGTAGATGTAGAATTTGTTAAAAGAATGCTTGAAGATAAAGAATTTAGTCAAAATATGCAATTAAAATTAAGACTTGATGAAATAAGAGATAATTATGATTATATAATAATAGATTGTCAACCATCTTTAGGTTTAGGTACTATGAATGCATTAGTTGCTAGTGATAGTGTAATAATACCTGTTCAATGTGAATTTTTTGCTTTGGAAGGAATTACACAATTATTAAATAGTATAATAATGGTTCAAGGAAGTATGAATCCTGGGTTAAGAATTGAAGGAGTTCTTTTAACCATGTTAGATGGTAGAACAAATATAGGGCTTGAAGTAATTGAAGAAATAAGAAAATACTTTAAAGATAAAGTATTTAATACAATAATACCTAGATTAGTAAGATTAGTAGAAGCACCTAGTCATGGAAAACCTATCAATGAATATGATCCATTAAGTAGAGCTACGGAAGCTTATGCTAATTTAGCAAAGGAAGTGGTAAGTAGAGATGGAAACTAAGAAAAAAGCACTAGGTAAAGGACTAGAACAATTATTTTCTAATAATGTAATAGACTTTGATAATTTTGAAGATACTGTTATTGAAGAAAATAAAAAAGATGTAACTGAAATAAGTTTGGATGAAATAAGAAGTAATCCATATCAACCAAGAAAGACGTTTGATACTGCTAGTTTAAATGAACTTGCTAAAAGTATTGAAGAATATGGGGTAGTTCAACCAATTATTGTTAAGAAAAGCATTAAAGGTTATGAACTTGTTGCAGGTGAAAGAAGAACTAAAGCTGCAAAACTAGCTGGTTTAAAAAGTATTCCTGCCATAATTAAAGATTTTGATGATCAAGAAATGATGGAAATTGCTTTAATTGAAAATATTCAAAGAGAAGATTTAAATCCAATTGATGAAGCAAGTAGTATTAGTAATATAATTAAACTACGTGGGTATACTCAAGAAGAATTTGCAAGTAAGTTTGGTAAGAGTAGGACATATGTAACTAATATGTTAGGTTTATTAAAATTACCTGATGAAGTAAAGAAAATGGTTGAAAAAAATAGTTTAAGTATGTCTCATGCTAGAGTTTTAAGTAAGATGGATGATGATGAAAAAGTTATTGATTTAGCTAAAAAAATTATTACTGATGGAATGAGTGTTAGAGACTTAGAAAGAGTTAGTCAAGATGTAAAAGAAGAAAAAATTATTAAGAGTAGTTCTAGAAGTAATAAGGGATATGACCATAAATATAGAATGTATGAAAATATAATTATGGATAGTTTAAATACTAAGGTTAGAGTTAGTAAGAAAAAGATTGAGATATATTTTGATGGGGTAAGTGAATTAGAAGAGATACTTTCGAAAATGAATGTTAAAGTTGAGGAAGAATAATGAATAAAGATTTTAATTTAAATGATGAAGTTATCATGAAAAAACAACATGCTTGTGGTACTAATTTATGGATTATTACAAGAAATGGTGCAGATGTTAAAATTAAATGTAAAAATTGTGGTAGAGAAATCATGATGGATAGATTAGAATTTATGAAAAAATTAAAAAAGGTGATTGTAAATGAAAAAACTTCGAACTAAAGAGAAAATTGGACTACATCCAGTAATGATGCTTTTAGTCTTAAGTTTTGCAACAATTATTATTAGTGGATTATTAAGACTATTTAATGTTCAATCAACATTTAATCAAATATCAAGTGTTACTGGAGACTTTCAAGTTACTACAGAAGCTGTAAATTCATTATTTAGTTTAAGAGGACTTAAATATATATTTACTAGTACTGTTAGTAATTTTGCTAACTTTTCAGTTCTTACACATTTAATTATTATACTTTTAGGTATTGGTATAATGGTTAAGAGTGGATTTTTAAAAACCATTATTACATTAATGACTAAAAAAGCTAAGAAAACAACTGTTACCTTTGTGTTAGTGTTAATTTCGATACTTGCAAGTTTAGTAGGAGATTTATCTTATATTATATTAGTTCCTTTAGGAGCATTATTATTTTTGTATGGTAAAAGAAATCCAATGATTGGAATTATAACAACATTTGCAAGTCTTACTTGTGGTAGTGCTTTAAGTTTATTTTTAACTAGTTATGATTCTAGTTTAATAAGTATTACTTTAGATAATGTTCATGTTATTAATAGTGGTTATACTATATCAAGTTGGGGATTTTTATTTTCTAATATTATATTAATTATTATACTTGCTTTTGTTATTACAAATGTAACAGAAAATTATTTAGTTAAAAAATTACCTAAGTATGAATTTCCTGAAGAAGAAGTTGAAGAAGAATTAGTGTTAACAAGAAAACAAATGAGAGGTTTATTATTTTCATTGTTTGCTGGTTTAATTTATATGTTAATATTTATTTATAATATTATTCCAGGACTTCCTTTTTCAGGTAATTTACTTGATTATAGTCAAAGTTTATATATTGATAAATTGTTTAGTTATAATTCATTTTTTAGTAATGGATTTGTGTTTGTTGTAGCGGTATTCTTTGTAATATTAGGCTTAGCTTATGGAATTGGTGCTAAAACAATAAAGAATAATAAAGAATTTGTTGATGCTTTAGGGCATTCCTTAAATGGTGTTGGTAAAATACTTGTTATGATATTTGCAGCATCAGCGTTTATAAATATATTTAAACAATCAAATATTGGAAATGTTGTAGCTGGAGCTTTAACAAATGTGATGCAAAATAGTGAATTTGCTGGGCTTCCTTTGATATTAGTTTTATTTATATTTGCAGGTGTTATTGCCTTATTTCAACCAACAATATTATTTAGTTATAATATTGCTAGTGGAGTTATTATTAAATTAATGAATGCAGGTATTTCTCCGGAATTTACACAACTTGTATTTAGACTTGGAAGTAGTGTTACACTAGGTCTTACACCAGTGTTTGCATATTTTGTTGTTTATCTTGCATATTTAGAAAATTATAATCAAAGTAATAAACCAATAACTATTGGGGAAGCTATAAAATATCAATTGCCATATGCTGCAGTTACATGTATAGTTTATTTATTATTTATAATTGTATGGTATTTAGTTAAGTTTCCAATAGGAATTGGAGCTGGCGTAGGATTGGGGGCATAAAAATGAGTTTAAAAGCAGGAATTGTGGGATTACCTAATGTTGGTAAATCAACTTTGTTTAATGCAATTACAAAACAAAATATATTAGCGGCGAATTATCCATTTGCTACGATAGAACCAAATGTTGGTATTGTATTTGTTCCAGATAAGAGAGTGGATTATTTAGCTAATATGTATAAACCCAAAAGTGTTGTACCAACAACTTTTGAGTTTACTGATATTGCAGGACTAGTAAGCGGTGCATCCCGAGGTGAAGGTCTCGGCAATAAATTTCTATCGCATATAAGGGAATGTGATGCAATATGTGAAGTTGTAAGGTGTTTTAATGATCCTAATGTTACTCATGTAACTGGTAAAGTTGATCCAATAAGTGATATTGAAGTAATAAATATTGAGTTAGTACTTGCTGATTTAGAAGTAATAAATAATAGAATTGAAAAGATAGAAAAAAAAGCAATAACTACGAAAGATAAAGAAGCTTTAGCAGAAGTCGAAGTATTAAAAAAATGTAGGGTTGCTTTAGAAGCAAATACACCACTTAGAAGAATTAGTTTTGATAAAGATGAAAAGAAGTTACTAAAAAACTTTAGTTTCTTAACGATAAAACCAATTATATATGTTGCTAATGTAAATGAAGATGATGTTGCTGTTGGTGATAATGAATATTCTTTGATGGTTAAGAATTATGCAGAAGCTGAAGGTTCCGGAGTTATAGTTATGTGTTCTAAGTTAGAGGCTGATTTGGCAGGACTTGAGGATGAAGAAAAAGAATTATTCTTACAAGAAGTAGGTATAAGAAATAGTGGTCTTGATAAATTAATATTTGCAACATATAATTTATTAGGACTAGCAACATTCTTTACTGTTGGTACAGATGAAGTAAGAGCTTGGACTTTTAAAGTTGGGATGAAAGCTCCAGAATGTGCTGGTATTATACATAGTGATTTTGAAAAAGGTTTTATTAGAGCAGAAGTAACTAGTTTTAGTGATTTAGAGAAGTATGGTGATGAAAAACTAGTTAAAGAAGCTGGTAAACTTCGTGTTGAAGGTAAAGAATATGAAATGCAAGATGGAGATATTTGTTATTTTCGATTTAATGTATAGAAAAGGAGGAATGTTTAATGGAAGATAATAAGTTATTAAGTAAATCATTTTTATGGATGTGTATTGGACTTTTAGTAACATTTGTTACTGGTTATGGCGTATCTATGAATGAAAGAATGTTAGAAAATATTTTTGCTGGAAGTGCTTTTTGGATACTTTTAGTACTAGAACTTATTTTAGTTATTGTGTTATCTGCAAGAGTTATGAAAATGAGCCCAACAGCTGCAAAGATATGTTTTATTCTATATGCTTTTGTTAGTGGATTAACATTTTCAAGTATATTTGTTGCATATGAATTAACAAGTGTAATGATGGTATTCTTAGTTAGTGCCGTTATATTTGGAGTTATGGCATATATTGGATACAAGACTAATGTAGACTTGTCTAAGGTTGGATTTTACTTACTTATGGCTTTAATTGGAGTTATAGTTATTTCTTTAATAAATATTTTTATTGGTAATGGAACATTAGAAATAATTTTATGTATTGTTTGTTTATTATTGTTCTTAGGTATTACTGCATATGATGTTCAAAAGATTAAAGCTTTAGAAACATCTGGATTACCTGAAGATAATTTAGCTATTTATGGAGCATTAGAACTATATCTAGACTTTATAAATATATTCTTACAAATATTGGAATTATTTGCTAAAAATAAGGATTAATTATGGATACAAGTTTAAAAAGAATAATTGCTTTTGTAATTGATATAGTTATTGTTTCTTTAGTAGTTAGTTTAATTAATTTACTTCCTTTGGACCCATATAAAGATAAATATAAAGATGCTTATGAAAAATATAATGAAGTTGTACAAAAAAGCACTGAAGATGAAAAAAATGATTATAAAGATGAAATAATAGAATTAAATTATGAAGTTTATAAATATAGAACTTATAGTAGTATGTTTTCTGCAACAGCATTAATACTTTATTTTGGGGTTTTACCACTTGTTATGAATGGTCAAACATTAGGTAAAAAAATAATGAAGTTAAGAGTTGTTAGTAATAATGAAAAGAAACTTAACTTTTGGAAATATTTAATTAGAATTGTTATTTTAAATAATATTTGGTTAAGTTTAATAAATATTGGAGCAGTATATGTTGTAAGTGGAGTTAAATTCTATTATGTAACTTATGTAATTAGTATGTTATCAAGTTTAATATATATGTTAAATTTAATAATGGTTATGTTTAGAAAAGATAATCGTGGTCTTCATGATATGGTTGCCGGTACTAAAGTTATTGAAGTAAGTAATGATGTTGTAGTAGAAAGTGTTGAAGAAGTAAAGAAAAATGGTATTAAAGAAAAAGTAGATAAAGTAAGTAAGAAAAAGAGTTCCAAGTAAAGGAACTTTTTTTTGACATGAATTATTGGTATGGTAAAATATATTTTTGCAAAGAGATAGCTTATGTATAAATTCGAATATAGAAAGGAGGACTTTTTGAGTTTTAGTTCGAACAAGTAAAAAATGCTTATGGTGTATTGTGGGAAAGATAGTTTTTCCTTTTATACTTAAATTTAATTAAATTTAAGTATAAAAGTACTGTTGAAATATGACTTTTGTGCACATTTTTCTTGTATTTTATTCATATATTTGTTATAATACTTGCGAGTAAAAGAAATTACTCCTTGCTTCTAAGGAAGCCGAGAAGACCGTGAGGAGGTGGATATTGATGACTAAGTATGAAATTATGTTTATAGTTAAATCAACATTAGATGAAGAAACTATTAAAAAGACTAGTGAGGATTTACAAAAACTAATAAACAAGAAACCATCTAAAGTTATCGAATTCAAAGAAATGGGTAGAAAAAAATTAGCTTATCCAATTAAAAAAGAAGTTAGTGGATACTACTATGTTATGACTGTTGAAGTAACACATGAAACCCTTCAAGAATTTGATAGAAAAGTTTCTATTAATGAAAATGTTTTAAGACATTTAATTATCAAAGTTGAAGGAGAATAATAATGAACAAAGTAATATTAACAGGGAGACTTACTCGTGACCCTGAATCTAGAATGACTCAAAGTAATATGGAAATTTCAAGATTTTCACTAGCTTGCCAAAGTGATTTTGTAAATCGTGATGGACAAAGAGATACTGAATTTATTAACTGTGTAGCTTTTAATAGAAGTGCTCAAACTATTAATAGATATTGCCGTAAAGGACAAATGATTTTAGTTCAAGGAAGAATTAGAAATAGTAGTTATGATGCTCAAGATGGTACTAAGAGATATACAACTGAAATTGTTGTTGATAATTTTGAATTCTTAGGAAGTAGAAATGATGGTGGAAGTGCTAACCAAAATTATAGTGCTCCAGCTAGCAACAATAGTACAGCTTATAGTCCAGAAGCACCTGTTGCTCCAAGTGCTGTTGAAACAACAGACATTAGTGAAGATCCTTATAAAGACTTTGGAGATGAATTTACTTTAAGTAGTGATGATTTACCATTTTAAGTAAAGGAGGATAAGTAAAGTGGCAGAATTTTATCGTAAGAAAAAGAAAATATGTCAAATGTGTGCTGGAAAAAGCGTAGATTATAAAGATGTTATGATTATCAATAAATATATTAATGATAAAGGCAAGATTTTACCAAGAAGAATGACTGGTGCTTGTGCTAAACATCAAAGACATATTGCTCAACAAATTAAATATGCAAGATTTATGGCTTTAATACCATTTGTTAAATAATTTGGCTCACCTTTGGGTGAGTTTTTCTATACTTAAATTATTAATTGTGATAAAATATTTGTAGGTGAAGATGATGCAAAAAGATAAAAAATTAGTTATAGCATTTTTAGTTATTTTATTCGGTATTTGTTTATGTATTCCATGTAAGTTTGTACTTGTTAAAATTGGTGTTATGAGTATGAATATGGATAATTTCTTAGAATATAAAGAAAAAGATGTTAATAATGTTGTTGATAAAATAAATAATGTTGTAGGAAGAATAGAAAATAGCGTAGAAAACAAAGTAACGAATTATTTTCCTTTTTATAATGTAATAAATAGTTTGTATGACAAAGTTGATTTTACAAGCAATAAGATACTGTTTAAGGATGTGCCAATTAAGAAAAATAGTGATGGTGAGTATATATTTTATGATAAAGTAAATGAGTTTTATTATTTAACTAATAAATATACAAGTAAAGAATTAGATGAAAGATTAGATAGTCAAGTAAAGTTTTTTAATAATTTAAATAAAAAGGGAATAGATGTAAATATTTATATACCTACGAGATATGAATTTACTACATTAAAAAAAGATAATTTAAGTAATTATGTAGGTGAGTTTGTAAGTAAGTTAGATAGTAATATTAATGTAAGGGTAATGGATGTAAAAAGTATTGATGAGTATAAAGAATATTTTTATAAAACTGACCATCATTGGACAATAAAAGGAGCACTAGATGGTTATAAAGATATTTGTGATATGCTTAATATTGATGCAATAAATAATTTAAATATTGTAAAGCATAAAGAAAGAATGTATTATGGTTCTTTAGCTAAGACTGCTTTAAATGATAATATAAATGATTATATTAGTGATGTTGATATAAAACTAGATTATGATGTTTATGTAAATGGTAAAAAAGCTGATAGTTTGTTTAAACCTAGAGAAATTAGATTAGATAGAAGTTATAAATATTATGATTATTATGTTCAATATTTTAATGGACAATATGGAAATGTAGTTTATGATTATCATAATAGTGATAAAGAAAACTTACTTATTATCGGAGATTCTTATTCTTGGCAAATAGATTATTTAATAGCTAGTTCTTTTAATAAAACACATGTTATTAACTTAAGATATGATGAATATAAAAATAAAAAATTTAATTTAAGCAAGTATGTTAGTGATAATAATATTTCTAAAGTATTATTCTTATATGAAGGTGGTTCAAGTATGTTTGACCAATATGATTATGATTTTGAAGGGAGAGTAAAATAATGGTATTTTCTAGTTTGATTTTCTTATTTTGTTTCTTTCCAATATTCTTAATCTGTTACTTTGTACCCAAAAAAAGAAAGACAAGAAATATAGTTTTGCTTATATTTTCATTAATGTTTTACGGGTATGGGGAACCAATTTATGTCATTCTAATGATTTTATCTATTTTAGTTAATTATTATATTGCCTTAGTAATGGATAAAAGTAGTAGTAAAAAGAAATGGTTAATAATTGATTTAGTATTTAATCTAGGATTACTTTTTATATTTAAATATACTAACTTTTTTTTAGATAATATAAATAATTTATTTAATTTAAATATTAAATTTTTAAGTATAAGTTTACCAATAGGTATTAGTTTTTATACATTTCAAATACTTACTTATGTTATTGATGTTTATAAAGGTAAAGTAGATGTTCAAAAAAGTATTATTAATTTAGGTTGTTATATTAGTGCTTTTCCTCAACTTATTGCGGGACCTATAGTTAGGTATGAAACTGTTAATGAAGAGCTTGATGAACGATGCGAAAATATAGAGAATTTTGCAACAGGTATTAGAAGATTTGTTATTGGTTTATTTAAAAAAGTTGTAATAGCAAATGAAATGGCTTATGTTGCTGATACTTTATTTGGTTCTAGTATTGCCGAGTTAGGTGTTATTGGAATGGTTGTTGGTGGTATAGCTTTTACTTTTCAAATTTATTTTGATTTTAGTGGATATAGTGATATGGCAATTGGTTTAGGTAAAATGCTTGGATTTAATTATTTAGAAAATTTCAATTATCCATATATTGCTCGCAGTATAACTTCATTTTGGAGAAGATGGCATATTTCATTATCTACATTCTTTAGAGATTATGTTTATATTCCCTTAGGTGGAAATAGATGTAAAGGTGCGCGTCATATATTTAATTTATTTGTAGTGTGGGCCTTGACTGGTTTATGGCATGGTGCTAGTTGGAACTTTGTTTTTTGGGGACTTTTCTATTTTGTTTTATTAGTGTTAGAAAAATTTGTGTTTAAAAATATTGATAAACTTCCAAAAGTTTTAGGACATATTTATACATTTAGTTTAGTAACTTTTGGTTTTATAATATTTTATTTTACGGATACAAGTGTATTAGTGGAAGCAATTAAAACATTGTTTGGTGCGCATGGATTTGGCAATTTAAGTGTATTTAGTCATTATCAAATAATTAGAGTAAGAACAATACTAGTATTTATTTTAGCAATATTTGCATGTACGCCGATATTTAAAAATATGTTAGATAAGAAAAATAAAATGAGTGATATAATAATACTTGTATTATTTATTCTTAGTATAGTGGGTATTTTAGCATCTAGCTATAATCCATTTATATATTTTAGATTTTAATTTTCAAAGTACAACAACAGATATTCAAAGTGCAAAATTTGTACTTTAGAATTGTTCTTTGAATTAAAAAATGTTATAATATTATTTACTTAAAGGAGGTTATTTAGATGAAAGTAATTTTATTAAGTGATGTAAAAGGAAAAGGTAAAAAAGATAGTGTAATTAATGTAAGTGATGGTTATGCTAATAATTATTTAATTAAGAATAATTTAGCTGTTCCTTATACAAAAAGAAGTAGTGAAATATTAAATGAAGAATTAGATGAAAGACAAAAAAATGAAGATGCTTTAGTGGAAAGTTTAAATGAAATAAAGAAAAAGTTAGATGGAAAAACAATTATATTTAAAGTTAAAACTGGAGCAGATGATAAAGTATTTGGTACAATATCTAATAAACAAATATCTGAAAAGTTAAAAGATATGGGTTATAAAATAGATAAAAAATGTATTAAAAGTGAGATTGCAATAAGTAGTTTAGGTGTTACTAAAGTAAGTATTGAGCTACATAAAAAAGTTAAATTTGACTTGAATGTTGAATTAGTTAAATAGGAGGGTTTATGGCAAGAAGTATGCCTCAGAATAAAGAAGCTGAGATGAGTGTCTTAGGTGTTGCTTTTTTAAATAATAATGAAGTTAGTAAGATAGTTGAAGAAGTAACAAGTGATATGTTCTTTGATGAGAGAAATAGATATATATTTAATGCAATAAAAAGTTTACATGAAAGTAAGACACCGATTGATGTTACAACTCTTAGAAATGAACTAGATAAAGATAAGAAATTTAATGCTGTTGGACTTGATTATATTACTGAAGTAATTGATAGTGTAGTAACAAGTGCTAATTTAGATTTTTATATTAAAATTATCAAAGATTATGCTGTTAGAAGAAATTTAATTGAAACAGCTAGTGATATTATAACTAAGACATATGATGAAGAAGATGTAAATAGTTTACTTGATAATGCTGAAAAAAATATATTAAATGTTGTTAGAGCAAGAAGTGTTGGTGACTTTGTGCCAATTAGTGAAATTTTAAGAAGAGCTCAAGCTAAGCTGGAAGAACTTGCTAAAAATAAGAGAAGTATTACAGGTATTGAAACTGGTTTTCCTGATTTTGATAAAATAACAACTGGATTACAAAGTGGAGAAATGATTATTTTGGCTGCTCGTCCAGGGATGGGAAAAACTGCACTTGCTTTAAATATGGCTGCTTATGCTGCAACACATACAAAAAAAGCTGTTGCTATATTTAACTTAGAAATGTCAGCAGAAATGCTTATTAATCGTATGATTTCTTCGATTGGTCAAATTGATGCTTATAAGTTGCAAACTGGTAATATGCAAGAAAAGGATTGGAAAAGATATAATGAAGCATTATCACAACTTGCTGATACAAATATATATATTGAAGATAATGCTGGTGTTACTGCTCAAGAGATACGTGCTAAATGTAGAAGACTTGCTAATAGTGAAGATGGTTTAGGTTTAGTAGTAATCGACTACTTACAATTAGTTAGTTCTGGGTCAAGAAGGGTTGAATCTCGTCAAGTGGAAGTATCAGAAATATCTCGTTCCCTTAAAACTATGGCATTAGAGTTAGGGGTACCAGTTATTGCCTTATCGCAATTATCAAGAAGTGCTGAAAAAAGAGAAAGTAATCAACCAATGCTTGCGGATTTGCGTGAATCTGGGTCTTTGGAACAAGATGCCGATATGGTTTTATTCATAAATCGTAAAGATTATTATGAAAAAGCAAAAGATTTTAATCAAAAAATAGTGCCAGCAGAATTAATAATTGCTAAGCACAGAAAAGGAGGACTTGGAACAGTTAACTTATTATTTGAACTTAATATGAGTAGTTTTAAGAGTCAATTAAAAGCAGCTGGAGATGAAAATGAATAATAAAAGTAAAGTTATAACTGCTATATTATCAATATTAATTATTGTTTTGTATTTTGTAAATGAAAAAAATGATTATAAGTTTGATGAAGCAAGCAAAGCTTATCAAATTTATTTGGATGGAAAAGAAATTGGGTTAATTAAAGATGAAAATGAATTATATAGTTTAATTAATAAAGAACAACAAAATATAAAAGATCAATATGGTGTTGATTATGTTTATCCTCCGGATGGACTTGATATAGTGGAAACAAAAACATTTGATGAAAACTATATGGGGGTAGAGGAAATATATCAAAAAATTGAAAATGCAGATGATTTTACTATAAAAGGTTATATTATTACAATAAAAAGTGATGATAAAGAAAAAGAAAATATTGTTATTAATGTTTTAGATAAAAAAGTATTTGAAGATTCATTAAAAAAATATGTTTTATCATTTGTAACTGAAGAAGAATTAAATGATTATAATAATGGACATAGAAGTATAAATGAAATAGGTTCTATTATTGAAAATATGTATTTTAATGAAACAATAACTATAAAAGAAGGATATGTTAGTGTTAAAAATAAAATTTATACTGATTCTGAGTCTTTAAGTCAATATTTGTTATTTGGTCCAGATGTTAAAATGGATACGTATACAGTTAAATCTGGGGATAGTATTGCAAGTATAAGTGAAGATAATAAAATGAACTCTCAGGAATTTTTGATTGCAAATCCTAAATATAAGAGTGAGGATGCGATGCTTGCAGTAGGTAGTGTGGTTAATATTACAATTATTAATCCTATTATTACTTTAACTTATAGTGTTTATGAAATAAATGAAAATATTACACCATATACAACAGCAGACCCAATTGTTGATAATACGAAGGAACCAAGTTATAAAGAACCAACAAGACCTGGTGTTAATGGTATAACATTAATCCATAGTACTTACGAGGTTATTAATGGTGAACGTTCAACTGGTGTTGAAATTAAAGACCGTAAAGTAATTAGAGAAATGGTTCAAGAACAATATACTATTGGTAGAAGAACAAATGGTTATTATTATCCAACTAGTGGATGGGGTTATCCAACTGAATACCCATATGTTATTACTAGTCCTTTCCAATGGCGATGGGGAAAACACCACGATGGTATCGATATTTCTGGTACTGGTTATAGGTCAAGAATATTTGCGGTTGCTCCAGGTACTGTTGTTGAAGTTGGTTATAGAAATACCGATGGTAACTATGTAATAATTGAACATGAAAATAATATTTATACACAATATGCTCATATGTATGGAGCTTTAGTTGTAGAAGGTCAAACTGTTAAAAAAGGAGACCAAATCGGAGAAATGGGAAATACAGGATTTGTACTTCCTGCTCCAAGTAAATATAATCCAATTGCTGGTACTCACCTTCATTTTGGGGTATCAATTGGCTGGCCATTCCATGGAGCGTATTCATTCCAAAATCCAACGAGGTATATAAGGTTCTAATGAAAGTAGTAGTGTTATCAAGCGGCTCTAAAGGAAATGTAACTTATTTAGAAATAAATAATAAAAAGTTCTTGTTAGATGCTGGGAGAAATTATAAGTATATAAATGAAAATTTAAAAGATATTGGTGTTGATGTAAAAGATATAGATTATGTTGTTATTACTCATAATCATAAAGATCACGTATCAGCATTAAAAACTTTACTTGATAAAACCGGTGCGGCTTTAATAGTAAGTGAAAAAATGTTTTATTCAATTGAAGATGTAAAAGATTATAAACATATAATTGTACTTGAAGATGAAATAGATTTAGATAAAATTCATATAACATCATTTAAATCTAGCCATGATGCACCTGATTCTAGAAATTATGTATTTGAATGTGATGGTAAAAAAATAGCATATGTTACTGATACAGGTTATGTTAATGCTAAAAACTTTAAGTATTTAAAAAATTTAGATATATATCTATTTGAAAGTAATCATGATTTAGAATTATTAATGAATGGTCCTTATCCAGAATGGTTAAAAAGAAGAGTTTATTCTGATGAAGGCCACTTGTCTAATAAGGCAGCATCATTTTATCTTACAAAATTAATAGGAGATAAAACTAAGAAAATAGTTTTAATCCATTTAAGTGAAACAAACAATTTGGAAAGTATTGCTATGGAAACAATTAATAATACATTTATGGAATATGGAATTGATTTTCATGATATAGTTTGTGCAAAACAAAATGAAAAAACGGAAGTAATTGAAATATGATAAAAATTTTATGTGCAGGAAAGATTAAAGAAAATTATTTGGATGAACTTATAAATGATTATAAGAAAAGAATTGGAAAGTATATAAAGATAGAAATAATAGAATTAAAAGATGATGTAAATTATGATAAAGAAATAAGTAATTTAATAAAGAATATAAAGACTAGTGATTATAATATTGGTTTAGATTTAAAAGGTAAAATGTATTCAAGTGTAGAATTTGCTGATAAAATAGATAAAATTTTACCTCAGAATAGTAATATAACTTTTATAATTGGAGGTTCTTTAGGATTAAATGATGAGGCTAGAAGTCTTTGTAATGAATTAATTAGTTTTTCACAGATGACTTTTCCTCATGGCTTATTTCGTGGTATTTTACTTGAACAAATTTATAGGGCTTGTAAGATAAATAATCATGAAATGTATCATAAGTGAGGTTGTATGAAAGTAAATGAAATAAGAAATATGAAAGTGGCTTTAACTCATGCTGGCAAGTTTCATGCAGATGATGTTTTCGGGGCTGCTTTTTTAAAAATTATAAATCCAAAGCTGGAAATTATAAGAAGTAATGTTGTACCAGCTGATTTTGATGGATTAGTTTTTGATATAGGAATGGGTGAGTTTGACCATCATATGGCTAATAATGAATGTCGAAGTAATGGTCAATCTTATGCTGCTTTTGGAAAACTATGGAGAGCTTTTGCTAAAGATTTATATGGAAAATACATTTATGAAAGTATTGATAAAAAATTAATTGAAGACTTAGATTTATGTGACAATACAGGTAGTTATAATGCTTTAGCTATAGCTATTGATACTTTTAATAATAAAGATGTAACTGATAATGATGATAATTTTTTTGAAGCAATGGAATTTGCTAAAAAGATATTAGAAAATATGATAAATAAAGGAAAATTACATGAAATTGATATTTTGAAAGTAAAGAAATATTATGAAGATGCTGTTGATAAAAGAATTATTGTTTTAGATGAACCTTTATTTTATAAAGATTATTTGCCATTTACGGATGCAATATATGTTGTATACCCATCAAGCAGAGGAGGTTATGCTGCTCAAGGGGTAACTATAGATAGTAATACAAATAAGTTAAAGAAAGATTTTCCTTTAGAATGGGTAAATAATTTACCACCGTACTTAAGGTTTTGTCACACATCAAGGTTTTTAATTGCATCTGATACTTTTGAAGGTATTATGCATGCAGTTCGGGAGGCTTTAAAATGATAGGAAATGATTGGGATGAAAAATTAAAAGTTGTCTGGGATAGTCCTGGGTTTAAAAACTTTTATAAAAGAATTATGCATGAATATGAGATTAAGGAAATTTATCCTCCGAAAGATTATATATTTAATGCTTTAAAATTAACAAGTTATGAAAATACAAAGGTAGTAATTGTGGGACAAGACCCATATCATGGTAAAGGGGAAGCTCATGGGTTATCATTTTCAGTTCAAAAAGGAGTGAGAGTACCACCTTCTTTACAAAATATTTATAAAGAATTAAATGATGATTTGAAAATTCCTCCGAAGGATAATGGGGATTTAACTGAATGGGCTAAGCAGGGAGTTTTGCTTTTAAATGCTGTATTAACAGTGGAAAAGGATAAGGCTGCAAGTCATAGAAACTTAGGTTGGGAACCTATGACTGATTATATTATTAAACTTCTTAATTTAAAAAATAAACCTGTAGTTTTTATTTTATGGGGGAATTTTGCTAAGGAGAAGGCTAAACTTATAACAAATCATCAACATTATATTATTATGAGTCCTCATCCTTCACCGTTTTCTGCTTATTCAGGATTTTTTGGTAGTAAGCCATTTTCTAAAACTAATAAATTTTTAATAAAAAATGGGCTTGTACCAATTGATTGGTCAAAATAAGACTTGGAAAAACCAAGTCTTATTTCTTAGCTTATTTTAAGTATTAAATAAGCATTGGTAATTACATTGGGTAACAATTGTTATCATAGTTATATTGAAGTTTATTTTGTATATTATTCTATCCAGTAGGACCAGTTGGGCCGGTTGGGCCAGTTGGGCCAGTTGGACCAGTTGGACCTGTTTCACCTTGTAATCCTTGAGGTCCGGCAGGTCCCGTAGGTCCTGTAGGTCCCGTAGGTCCTTGTTCTCCTTGTATTCCTTGAGCTCCTTGAGGTCCGGCAGGTCCCGTAGGTCCTTGTTCCCCTTGTATTCCTTGAGCTCCTTGAGGTCCGGCAGGTCCCGTAGGTCCTTGTTCTCCTTGTATTCCTTGAGCTCCTTCAGGTCCGGCAGGTCCCGTAGGTCCTTGTTCCCCTTGTATTCCTTGAGCTCCTTGGGGTCCGGCAGGTCCTGTAGGTCCAGTTGCACCAGCTGGTATGTTAAATTCTAATACAGCATTAGATGGTGTTCCAGTATTAACTACACTTGCATTCGTTCCTGGGGCTGTAGTTGTAGTTGTACCAACCGTGATAGATGCTCCAGCAGGTCCGGCTGGTCCAGTGGGTCCAGTTGGACCAACACATGTATATGTTATATTTGGTTTTTCTTTATTAAAGCAATCGATATATTGTTTTGCTTTTTTTATATTATTGTTCATTTTGAACTCCTTTCAATAATATAATATGAAATTATAATGGACATGCTTATGATACTCGTCCATATTTTAACAATTTATATATAATTTTCATATGGTAACAAGGTTATTCAAAAGTTGCAAAATAAAAACAATTACAAATATTTAAAGGTGCTTGAATATAATAAAAATGAAACATTCAATTTTGTAATGTTGAATGTTTCTTGAATTAATTCTTTTAGTTTATTATAATTTAAAATCATCTATAACTGCATCTTGCATGTTTTTACCATCAAAGAATGGTTTAATTTTATATCCATGTATTTTAGCAACAATATTTGTTGGAACTTTTCTTATAAGTTTATTTAATTCACTAGTGTTGTTGTTAAAATATGTTTTACATGAAGTTAATGTTTCATTAATTTTATCTATTTCTTTTAAATCTTTATTAAATTCTTTTGTGTTTAATTCTTCATGGTCATTTTTAACTTCTAAAATTATGTTGTAAGCTTCAGTTAATTTTCTATCTAAATCATAGTTAGTTATTCTTTTATCTTTTAAATCAATGTATTCTTTTAAATAATCTTTTTTTGTTACAACTTTTTTTATGGCAATATTAAGTTTAGCAATAATGTCATATTTTTGCCTTAAAGATTCATCAATTATGCCTTCAGCTTTTTCTATTTTTAATTTATAACTTACTAAATTGTTATATATTGTAGCATAAATGATTGCTAAAATACCTAATATAATAATTAAAAGTAGGATTATTTCAAATAAATTCATTTTAGTATCACCATTAATATTTTATCAAATGTATTCATTAAAGTAAATATAGTTAGAGGAAGTTTACAAGTTTATTTTAGTGCATATATTAAAGTATATTGGGTGATTTTCTTGAATAATTTATGTAATAAATTTTTAGAAAAACAAAAACTTAGAAAAGAAATGATGGATTTAGGCTTGATTTGTACTGTTGTTGGACCAACAGGACTGCTGGAGCTTTAATAAGTGTTGGGTCAACAACTACAACTGAAGTTGGAACTGATGCAAGTGTTGTAAATGTTGGTACATTATCAAATGTTATTTTGAATTTTAGCATTCCAGCTGGAGCGGCAGGACCACAAGGAATACAGGGAGAAAAAGGAGAAAATGGTGATGCTGGACCAGAAGGCCCTAGTTTTCCTGCAAGTGTTGAAGAAATGTTTTATACGAGCTTTGTGGATACTAAAGAAGAAGGGTTGCTTACTATATCATCTCCATGGCTAATACCTAACTTATCAAATTATTTTGAGGTTGTTAATGAAAATGAAGTTTTAGTTAAGCTTGGTATTTATGAAATAACTTTATCTGGTTTAATAAGTAATGCTGATAATACTCATAGAGGACACTTTTATTTACAAGATGAAAATGGTTAAGAAATAAAAGCTTTGTCTTTTAGTTTTCCTCAAAGTAATGGTAAGTATGCGCAATTTTATCAAACAACTTTACTTAGATTTGAAGAAGATACTAAGTTAAGTGTTAATACTATTATACTTGGTGGTGCCACATCATCAAATGTAGAATTTTCTAATGTTAATTTAATGATTAAAAAAATATTATATGAAGGATAATTAAAATATTTATAATTTTAAAGTTTACACCTATAATAAGAATGGGTGTTTTTTCTTGTATACTAAGAAAGTCATCCAAAATTTGCAAAATAAAATGCAAAATAAAACTTTGATATATGGGCGAACATATGATATAATTTAATCATCCAAGGGGGATGGTTTAATGAACACTTATAAAGCATATAAATTAAGAATTTATCCTACTGATTCACAAAGAGAATTAATTGAAAAAACTTTTGGATGTACTAGATATATTTATAATAATTTTCTAGCAGAAAGAAAAAATAAATATGAAGAAAGTAAAACAAAAGTGCATGTTTATGAACAATTAAAAGAGCTAACAGATTTAAAAAGAGAAAAAGAATGGTTAAGAGAAATAGATTCATGTGCTTTGCAAGCGTGTGTATATAATTTAGATGATGCATTTCAAAAGTTTTTTAGAGGAAATGGTTATCCAAAATTTAGGGCAAAAGGTGTACATGATAGTTTTAGAACTAATAATACACTGAATACTTATAAAAATAAAAAGTATGAAACTATCAGAGTAGATTTTAATAAAAGAATAATAACATTACCAAAATTAAAAGAAGTAAAGTTTCGTGGATATAGAACAACTAAAGAAATCGTAGGTAAAATAAAATCAGCAACAATTAGTAAAGATGCTAACAAATACTTTGTAAGCATTCTTGTTGAAGTGCCATTTATTAAGTATTCAATAAATCCAACATCAATCGTGGGATTAGATTTAGGAATTAAGGATTTTATAGTAACTTCAAATGGAGAAAAGTTAAAAAATGAAGTAAAGATAAATGAAAAAAGGCTAAAAGGATTACAAAAATGGTTATCAAGATGTAAACCAGGAAGTAAGAATAGATATAAAGTAAAATTAAAAATACAAAGATTATATTTAAAAATTAGAAATGCCAGAAAACATATGATATATAAACTTGCAAATAATATTTTGAAGAAAAATGACATTGTATCAATAGAGACATTAGATGTTAAAAACATGTATCAAGTCCATAAAATAGCAAAACATTTAAAAAACATACCAATCAGTGAATTCATACGAGTCTTAAAATATAAATCAAATTGGTTAGGTAAAAAAGTAATTGAGATAAATAAATATTATCCGAGTAGTCAATGCTGTAATAGATGTGATTATAAAAATGAAGAAGTAAAAGATTTAAGTGTAAGAAAATGGACATGTCCAAAATGTGGAATGATACATGATAGAGATATAAACGCAAGTATAAATATAATGTTTGAGGGATTGAAAATATATATGAAAGAATGTATAATATAAATAAGAGCGAAATAAAAATAAGTAGGGTGGCGACCATCCGAAGTTGGTCTGTGGAGAAACCTAAGGTTTCTGTGAAACAGAAAAGTGTTACCGTGAGGTAACACAGATACTTGAATTTCGTTAGAAATTTAAGTTATGTTCTTAAAAATAAGGGATTGTGGTAAACTAATGATATACAGATAGTGAGGAAAGTGTATGAAATTTATAGATAATGTTGATATAAAAAGATATAGAGAATTTGAAAGCAAACATGAAAAATCACATTTTTTGCAAAGCTATGAATGGGGACAATTTTGTAAGAATGCTAAAGGTCAAATTCCATGTTATGTAGGAATGGAAGATAATGATGGTAATTTGGTAGCAAGTTGTTTAATATTACTTAGACGTACACCATTTGGTTTTAGTTATGGTTATGCTCCGCGTGGATTTGTTTTAGATTATAGTAATAAAGATGTTATAAATGAATTTACTAATTATTTAAAGCAATATATGAAAGATAATAAAATTATATATATTAAATTTGACCCAGATATTAAATATCAAGATATTGATGATGATGGAAATAAAATAGATGGTGGAGAAAATAATTATGAACTTTATAATTATATGTTAAGTTTAGGTTATAAACATACTGGTTTTTATAAGTTATATGAAGGTAATCAACCAAGATATACATTTAGAATTGATTTGAAGAAACCTTGGGAAGAAGTAGAAGCTAAGTTTAATAAATCATTTATGAAAAGTGTTAAAAGAAGTTATAGTTATAACTTAGTTGTGGATAATGAAGTTAGGGTAGAAGATTTTTATAGATTAATTCAAAGTAATAGTAGTAAAGATGATTTTGACCCACATAGTTTAGAATATTATAAAATATTTAGTGAAGAAATGGCTAAAGATAATAATATGAAATATTTTAATATTAGTATTAAACCTAAAGAATTATTAGATAATATAAGTAAAGAAATAGATGAATTAAATAAAGAACTTGAAGTAAATAAAAAAAAAGAAGCTGATATTAAAAATAAGATTGCTAGATTAGAAAAAGAAAAAGATATTTTTAGTGGAATTGATAAAGATGAAGTATGTGTTTGTTCATTAATATGTACTTATACTAAAAATCGGGCATGGAGTTTATATATAGGTAGTGATGATTTAGCTAATTTTACTTTTGCTGTTACTAGAAGTTATTATGAAGCCATTAAGGATGCTTATAATAATGGTTATTTATTCTTTGATTTATTTGGAACACCAGGAGACCCAAATACTAAATATAAGAATTTGGCGAAACTTCATGATTTTAAAAGAAAATTTGGGGATGAGTATATAGAATTTATTGGGGAATTTGATTTAGTTAATAATAAATTGTTATATAAAATGTTACCATTAATGTTAAAAGTTTATAGAAAACTAAGGAGGAAATAATGCTTAAAGTTATTGAAGAAAATGTATTTAGAGAATATGCTATAAAAAATCCTTATTTTTCAATTTATCAATTACCTGAATGGGGAACTTTAAAAAGTGGTACTGGTTGGGTAAGACATCTGCTAGGGATTTATAAAGATGATAATTTAGTGGGGGTAACAATGTTACTTGAAAAAAGGATGCCTTTAAACCTAAGTTTATATTATTCTCCACGAGGTTATTTAATTGATGTATATAATTATGAATTGTTAAAAGATTTTAATGATGAAGTAATAAAATATGTTAAGAAAAATCATGGATTTATGTTAAAACTAGATCCAAATGTTATTTATGCAACTAGAGATAGCGAAGGTAATTTAAAAGAAAAGTGTGGAGAAGAAGCTTATTTTAATTTTAAAAAGTTAGGTTTTAAGCATTTAGGTTTTAGTCAAAATTTTGAAGATTTGCAACCTAGAGTATTATGTAGAATAGAACTTAAAGATACATATAATGATACATTAGAAACATTTAGCAAAAGCACTAAAAAAAATATTGCTAAAACATATGATATGGGTGTTAGAGTAAAAGTTGTTGATTCAAGTAAAATGGATGAGTTTGTTAAGTTATTAGAAGATACAGCAATAAATAAAAACTTTATTATTAGACCAGCTTCATATTATAAAAAAATGGTTGATTTAATGAGTGATTATGTTACACTTTATATTGCTTATATAGATACTAACCTTTATTATGATTATGTTTGGAATACTTTAGAAAATACTAAAAAAGAATTAGAAACTTTAGAAGCACAAATGAAGAAAATAAATATTGGGGATAAGATAAAAAGACATCATGAGGAACTAGAAAGTAAGATAGTTAAATTAAATAAACAATTAGATGATGCAATAGCTTTAAGAAAAACAAATAAAGAAATTAATATTGGGGCTTTAATGAGTGTATTTACAGGGGATGAAGGTATTACATTTATGAGTGGTACTGCTTCAAGTTATAAAGAATTTAATCCTAAGTATGCTTTTTATAGAGAACATATTGAAGATTCTATAAAGAAACATTTAAAGTATGTTAATTTCTATGGAATATCATTAAATATGGATAAGAATGGTCCTTATTATGGAATTTATGAATTAAAAAAAGGATTTAATCCTGAAATAATTGAATTAATAGGGGAATTTGATTATGTTATTAATCCAATAGTTTATTATGGTTATAAATTGGCATTAAAAGGTTATAAATTTGTTAAAAAAATTAGAAAGTAGAGCTTTGGCTCTTTTTTTGTATTCCTAATTAAATTAAATGAATTTTTTCCTATAAACAAATTGACACTTGTGTACAATTTGTGTTAAAATTTATGTATCAAGTGTTGCTTGGGAATAGGAGTGATTTTAAGTGAAAAAGGGAATTAAAAAAATATTGTTTTTAAGTATCACTTTTTTATTCTTATTTTCATTTAGTTTAAATGTTAATGCGAGTGTTATAGAAAATAATAATATAGTTGTTATATCTAGTATAAAGAATGATTTTACTAGAAATATTAGTGTGGCTGAAAAAAAAGATACATGTGAAAAAATATTAGGAGATCCTGAAAATTGTGATGGAAAATGTCCTGCTTATTGGATACAATGGATTTTAGATACAATGAAATATATTGCAATTGTGGCATTATTATTGTTAGTAACTGTGGATTTTTTGAAGGCTGTTGTTAATAATGATAAAGATGCTTTGAAAAAAGCTGGAACAACATCAATTAAAAGATTTATTTACTGTGTGTTAATTTTCTTTGTTCCTTTAATTGTTAAATTAATTATGAATTTGATGGGCATTTATGGCTCATGCGGTATAGGGTAGGTGATTGGTAATGAAAGCTATTTTATCAGCGGTATGGCATTTATTTTTGTCATTAGATGGTATAATTTATAATCTTATTTGTTATATTTTTGATATTTTTTATTACCTTTGTGGATTACAACTCTTTACAGATGCAGATTATAATAAAATTGTTAGTAAAATATACATTGTTTTAGGTTTAATAATGATGTTTGTATTAGCTTATTCATTGTTAAAAGCTGTTATTAATCCAGATGAATTTGCTAAAGGGGAAAATTCTTTTCCTAAGTTAATAAAAAATGTAATTGTTTCTTTAGTGATTATTGTTATATTACCAACAGTTTTTAATGTTGCGTTTAGTATACAAAATTCGTTATTAAATTATGATGTAATACCACAATTAATTTTAGGTACTGATGATGGCGCTGTTGATGGTGTTCCAAACATTAATGGAGCTCCGGGCGGTAGAGCAATTGCTTTTTATACTTTCAAATCATTTTTAGTTCCTAATACTACTGATGATATCTGTAATGGAACCGATGAGGAAGGCTGTCGTAACAATATTAAAGGAAATGAAGGTTGGGGAAAAAATGGTGATGCTTTGGCAGTTACTGATGAAGCAGTATTTAGTAGTGACAGTTCGTTTTCTCAGTATACAAATTATAGTGAAGCTGTAAGAGATGACCAATTAACATATTATTTCCCAATTTCAACTGTTGCTGGTATATTTATTTTGTATGTATTATTAAATTTCTGTTTTGATATGGCATTACGTGTAGTTAAACTTGCTTTTTACCAAATAATTGCTCCGATACCTGTTATATGTAGAGTAATACCTGGCGGTAAACTTAAGGATGTATTCTCTAAATGGGTTAAACAAGTAATTAGTTTATTTGTAGAAGTTTTTATAAGAATTGCTGCATTAACATTTGGAGTTTATTTAATCGGGCTAATTGTTGAAAAATTTGATAATAAATTACCTGGTATCGATAGTTTGAATTTGGTTGGGCAAAAAACTATAGTATTAGCACTATTAATTATGTCTGTAATTATATTTGTAAAACAAATACCAAAAATTATTGGCGATATGTTTGGTTTAGATACTGGTGGAATGAAGCTTGGTCTTATGGATAAACTTGCTCAAGGTGGAGCACTTACAGCAGGTGCAATTGCTGGTGGTGCTTTAGGTACATTAGGAAGAAATACAGTAAGTGCTGTTAAAGGTGTAGGTAAAGCTCAAGGCGGATGGAATAAATTTAAAGCCGGAGTTGCTGGTGCTGCATCTGTTGGAGCTGGAGCATTATCTGGCGGTTTTCGTGGATTTAAAGGCGGAAAAGGTGCTAAGAATTTAGCTGATATGAAAAAAGCTGCTGGAACTGCTGTTGCTGATGCCACAACTGCTAAAGGTAAAAGAGATGCTTATAGAGCTGCACATTCAGGAAAAAATGCTGTACACACAATGCTAAATGTAGGAGCTGGTCATATTTTTGATAAAGCAGATAGTGTAGGCGCTTACTTTGGTATAGGTGATGAATTACAAAATCTACAAGCAGAACAAGCTGTATATCAAGAAGGTATGGGATTTAAAAAGAAATTATTTGACTTAGTTGCTGATAATGAACGTGTTTTAGCTTATCAAGGTTTGAAAAAAACTGCACAAGAAAAAGATATTAATAATTATATTAGTGATATTGAAAAACAAATTAGTGCAAGAGGATTTAGTAATAAAGACAATACTGGTTATTTTAAAGTAAATAATATGACTGGTCAAAAAGAATATTATAAAGATGCAAATGGACATATTTTAAATGACTTAACAAGTACGGCAATTGAACAAAAGACTGCTGATATTAAAATGTATGATGATGCTGTTAAGTTAGCGTCTTTAAATGCAATTTATGACAAAGTTAATAAGGGTGATGGTAGATTTACAGCGGTATTTAATGAAGAAAAAGTATGGAAAGAACAACATGCTGATATGCCTGAAGTAAGTAAACTATTTGACTTAGGAAATCTTGATGCTAAACAAATATCAGCAATCAATAGTGCATTAACATCAAATAATGCAGCAGATATTAAACAAGTTTTAGATGCTTTAGAAGGCATCGATGATGCAATGAAGAAGTTGAATATTAATGCTAGTGGTATTATGAGTAACGATAAGAACTTGAAAGTATCTAATGGTAATGTTACTGAAAAAATTGCTAAAAAAGTACAAGAAAAGAAAAAAGATGGTAAATAACATTAAGAAAGGAATGAATTGGGGATGAATAATTATTTAATACCTGCAAATTCAAAAAAATCTCAGTTAATATTAGGGTTCTTTACTCTAACTGATATTATATTATTTGGATTTGGTTGTGGAATAACAGTATTGTTGCTTATGATAGTGCAAAATGCTAAAGCTTGGCAAATGATTATGATTTTGATGCCAGCTTTAGTTACTGGGTTTTTGGTAACACCAGTTATGCATTATCATAATGTATTACAATTTATTATAAATGTAGTTACTTTTATATTTAATCCACGAAGATATTATTGGAAAGGTTGGTGTGTGAAAGATGAAGAAACTAAATAATTCTGCTCCGTCTGGTGTTAGCTATAGTGAAGATTGGCTACCAGTTAGACAAATAATGAATGGTATGATACAACTAGATGATGGTTCATATGTAACAGGAGTTAAAGTTGCTCCTAAAAATATATTTATTATGGACCAAGGGACACAACAAAATACAATTTATCAACTTAGAAATTTTTATAATAGTATTGATTATGAATTTTGGTTACTTATTGCAGATAGACCAGTTGATATAGATGTGTATTTATCACAATTACAATTAATGTATAATAATGCTCCGAATAATGCAATTAGAAAACTAATTATGCAAGATATTAATAAAGCTAATTTGTTTACAAGTAATGAGTATAATGTAGTTGATACAGAATATTATATATTATTTAAAGAAAAAAGATTAGAAATTGTTCAAAAGAAATTACATAATTTAATAAGTGGACTAGCAAGTGCTGGTTTACAATCAACACAAACAAGTAATAATGATTTAAGAATAATGTTAGATAATTTCTTGAATGGTGGAGAAACTACTAATTTTGGGGCGGTGATGTAATATGGCAAATTTAAAAAGTGAAGTAGCTCCAAAAGGTATGGAGTTTAAACCAACTGAGTTTGTACTGGGTGGAAAATATTCTACAATTCTTACTGTTATTGCTTTTCCAAGAAATATAGCTCCAGGATTTTTATCTGATATAACTAATATTCAAGGTGTTAAAATAGCTATTAAGCATATTCCTATTCAATTTAGTGTTTTACAAAAAATGCTTAATAAAGAAATAGCTGATTTAAAGGTTAGATATCAAAGTGAAAAAGACCAAACAATGCAAGAAAGAATAAGACAAGATTATGAATCTTTGGAACAATTTATTCAAATGCTTGCTGCAACTCAAGCTAGAATATTTGATTTTCAAATGCATTTAATGGTTACTGCTGATAATAAAGAAGAATTAGAACTTAGAAAAATTCAAGTTAGAAGTTATTTAGATGCAATGGGAATGCGTGCTGTTGCTTTAATGTTTGAACAAGAAAAAGCATTAAAATCAATATTGCCAATATTCCCACCACAAGATATTGAAAATAGAATTGGGACACCAATACCATCAGTTACTGTGGCTGCTATGTATCCATTTGTATTTGATAGTATTAAAGACCCTGGAAATGCTACACTTTTAGGTGTTGATTTCTCTGGTGGTGTTATATTATTTAATCAATTTTTGTATCAAATTAAGAAAGAAAATAATAGAAATAATGCTAATATTATCTTACTTGGTACTAGTGGTAGTGGTAAATCAACTGCTGCAAAAGTATTAGTTAGAACTCATATTAGAAATGGTTTTAAAGTAGTATGTGTTGACCCAGAAGGTGAACTTGGTGATATGTGTAATAGCCTAGGGGGAGATTTCTTAGACTTAGGTAAAGGTGGAGAATTTGGTATGATTAATCCCCTTGAAATTGTTATTGATGCTGATGAAGAAGAAATAGCACAAGGGTTAGGTTATACAGTTCTTACTAGAACACTTCAACAAGTAAAAGCATTTATGAAGTATTATTCACCAAGTATTGAAGATGATGTGTTAACAATGTTTAGTGATGTATTACAAGAAACTTATAAAAGATATAAAATAGATTATAATACGGATTTTACTAAGTTAACAAGTGCAGATTATCCAACATTTGATGATGTTTATGCAACAATTAAAGGTCATTTAGTGGGTATGACTGATGCAACTCATGAAAGGGATGTATTAGAAAGACTTGAATTAAAAGTAAGACCTTTAGTAAAAGAATTAAGATATTATTTTACTGGTAAAACTACTTTAAATATTGAAAGTGATTTTATTGTATTTAATATAAAAGAACTTATGAATAGTGATGAAAATATTAAAAATGCATTATTCTTTAATATCTTAAAGTATGCATGGGGATTATGTCTTGATAAAGATATAAATACTGTTATGATGGTTGATGAAGCTCATGTGTTATTATCTAGTCATAATGAATTAGGTGCTGAATTCTTAGCCCAAATTCAAAGAAGAAGTAGAAAGTATAATACTGGTACAATAATTATAACTCAACAACCAACAGACTTTGCTGCACCAAATATTATTACTCATGGTAAAGCAATATTTGATAATGCATCATATTACTTAGTAATGGGACTTAGAAAGCAAGCTGTTGATGATTTATCAAAATTAATAGATTTAAATGATAATGAAAAAGAAGCAATAAAATATTATAATCAAGGGGAAGCACTATTTATATGTGGTAATAAGAGAATGAAAATTCAAGTAGTTATTACTCAAGAAGAACTAGATTCATTTGGTTCAGGTGGAGGTTATTAATAAGTGAATAATAGAAGAAGCAATGATAATGATAAAAATAAATTATTATATGATCCTAATCAAAGAGAACAAAGACGATTAGGTGCTTTTTCTAATGTAGAAAATGAAGATTATGATGAAGATGTAAATGAAGAAGAAAATGAAGAATTAGAAAACGATGTAGAACCAGATGTAAATAATGAGATAGAAGATACAAGAACTTCTAGTGTACCTCAAAAAAATAATATTGTTAAAAATACTGTTGGTAAAAAAATTGCTAGTGGTGCTGGAGCTAAAGCAAAAGCTCTTGGAGCTAAAGTTGGAGCAAAAATTGTTGCTTTTATAGCTGCTAATCCTTGGGTATTAATAGTTTTAGGTGTAGTAATATTAATTTTTATAATAATATTAATTGTTGCTGGTGGTAGTACAAGTAATGGATATTATAGTCAAGAATGTAACTTTAATGCTTCAACTGTTAATTTAACTACATGTAATAGTGGAAATGAAGAAGAAGGAATAGAACCTGAAGTAACAACATTAGATCTTAAAGATTATGTTTTAGGTACAACTTATGAACTTGTTAAAGGTAGAGATTTTACTGATGACCAAATTGAAGCTGTAATGATTATTGTCAAAACTAATGCTTTAAGTTATGGTAATTATGATAATTCTTCAAAAGTGTTAGAATTAGATACTTGTACTTATAATTATAATGATTTTAGTGGTAACTCTGAATATGAAAGATATGATGAATTATATACTGAAATAGAAAATTATTTGTATATATCTTCTTCATATAATACATCAATAGATGTGTTAACAAGTGCTAATGCTTTGGAACTTAATAGTAGAACATTAAATGAAATAAGTGAAAGTACTGATAGATTTACTATTATACTTAATAACTTATATGAACCCGATGCTGATGAAGTAAATGAAATTGTTTATACTAATAATTTATTTATTGGTGACTCTAGAATAGAAGAAATGAAAAACTATGGTATTGTTGATAGTAGTAAAGTAATTTATGGTAGAGGATATGGTTATGATTGGTTTATTGGTAATGGTGAATTTAATGCAAGTAATACAAATTCTTTAGATGGTGGTATAAATGGTGCTATTAAAAGAATGAGAAGTAATACTAATTATAATATAATAATTTGGTTAGGTATAAATGATTTAAATTATAGAACTGCAGATGTATACTTTGATGAATATTATAAACTTGCTAAAGAAGAATGGGATAGTTATAATGTTTATATTGTTAAAGTTGGTCCAGTTAGAGATGATTTAGAAGTAGTAACTAATGATAGAATTAATAGTTTTAATGAAAGAATGCAATCATTAATAAATAATAGTAACTTAGGTAATTTAAGATTTGTTGATATAAATTATAATATAAGTAATTATGATGATGCTGGATTACATTATGGAAATAGTGATTATAAAAAAATATATTCTGATATAATGAAATATGTTGGGTTAAATAATTCTATAAGTAGAGAGTATCAATTATATAATTTAGATGATTATTGTGAATTTATTTATGTTGATGGAGAAAATAGTAGTAATGGATGTGAAGAAATGTCTATTAGTTCAACTGTTTTATCTAGAGATGAATTTATTACTAAATTAGAAACTTATTATGGAAATAATGCTTCAAGTTATGGTTCAACATTTAAAGAAAATGCTGGAAAAATATATGATTTAGCTACTAGAAATGGTATTAATCCAGAATTAATTGTTGTTAGAGCTGACATTGAAGGATATAGTCCAGTTAGTCAAGGTTTTGGTACTTATTATAATTATTGGGGTATTGGTTGTTATAATAATCAACCTTTAAGTAAGTGTATTTCTTATGATACATTTGATGATGGTGTTTTAGGTTTTATAAATAATGTTTCATCATATGATTCTTTAAGTTCAATGATGAAAAAGTATACATATATTGGAGATTATTGGTATAATCCTGGAGATTCTGGTGCTGGTGGATGTTATTTCTATCCTTATATTAAGAAATATATGTCAGCATCTAGAGCTAATGAAATTGAACCATATTGTGCAAAAGGAAATACTTGTAGTGGTGATGAATGTTTAAAAACTAATGATGAAGACCAATTAGCATATTCTATGTATCAAGTGGAAATAATGGCTAGTAGAAGAAATAGTATCTTTAATATAACATCTGATTTTTGTTCTGGTTATTCACAAAATTGTACATTGTTTGCTCAAGGTGATAGTAGATGGAAGAATATTAAATTAGGTAATTCAAATTCTACAATGGGAGCATCTGGTTGTGCTGTTACAAGTATTGCGATTGGTATATCTTGTTCAGGAACAGAAATTGCTGTTGCAAATTTTGATGCTGGAAAGTTAATTAATACTTTAAATGAAGGGGCATGTTTTACGAGTAGTGGTGCAATTATGTGGGGTTGTTCAGCAATTAAGAAAATTGCTCCGAATGTGTCATTATATACTACTGAGTCATTATCTTCAAAAAGTGATAGTTATAAAAAAGATGTAATAAATAGATATAATACATCAGATAAATTTGTGTTAGTACATTTTGAAAATAGTGCTCACCCAAGAGGACATTATGTGGTAGTAACAAGTATTAATGGTAATGAAATAATTGCTAAAGACCCAGCAGGTGGTAAAGTATCTAATGTTAATATAAAATATGTAGACCAAGTGGTTGTATATACTGCAAAATAGGAGGAATAAATGAATAAAAAGGTACCCATTATTATAGCTGTTATACTTTTTGTTATAGGAATTATTTTATACTTTGTTTTTAGAGAAACAAAACAAAAAGAAGTAAAATCAGATATAAATTATTTAGTTATTGGAAATGAAAGTATCTGGGAAAATAAAAATAATTCATGGAAAAAGGTTACTTATGATGATGTAAATAATAAAAAACTTAATGTATTTATTGATAATATGTATAGTGGTAAGTACACACTTAAGTATGGGAAAGTATGGAATTTGTACGATAATAGCGGACTTGTGATGTATGAAGACTCGTTTGTGGCTATGTCAGATGTAAATTGGGATATTGTAAATATTAATATAGATAGTATAAGTAAGGAAGATTTAATATATATTAATAGTGTTTTAAATAGTAAGTATAGTTTAGAAGATATTACATTGAATGAAAAAGTTAATGTTGATTTAAATAATAATGGTATAATAGATACTATAATTAATGTTGGTAATTTAAATCGAGATGGATTAGATAAATATTTTTCATTAGTATATGTAATAATAGATGGTAAAAAAGAAATACTAATTAATGAAGATATTGATGTAAAGGATAATTTAAACTATCCAATTTATAGAATAAATAGTTTATTAAGAAAGAATGGTTTAATAAATATTATTTTACATAAAGGATATTTTTCTGAAGCTGGTACTAATGGAAATAGAATGTATGAAATAATTGATGGAAAATATGAACTTGCTATAGAAGATTAATAGAAATTATAGTATAATAAATTATTGAAAGGAATGTTTAGTTATGAAGTTTAAAGTTGAACCTAAAGATTTTATGTTGTTTGTAATATATTGTGTATTGTTGTTATATCTATGTGCTATTGCAGTTTTAAATTTTGCATCATTATCTAGTGATGGGACATTTTATGGATTGTTGCCATTTAAAGCTTTTACCCCACAATATATTGGGGCAACATTAATATTATTTATTATTTCTTTAGTAGCTATATTTTCTAGTGTGTCTTCTTATATTTTTAAAAAAGAAAAAGGAGAAATTGGTATTGGAATAACATTAAAAAAGAAATCTAGTGATGGTTATTCTAGTTGGGCGAAAGATAAAGATATTAAAGAACAATCTGGTGTTGAGTGTGTGCATCCAACTGATGAAGTTGTTAATGCTGCAGGAATACCTTTAATTAATGATGGTAAAAATATTTGGGTTGATAATGGAGAATATCATAACTTAGTAATTGGTTCTACAGGTAGTGGTAAAACTCAAACTGTTGTTAAACCAATGGTTAATTTACTTGCTAAAAAGGGTGAGTCAATGATTATTACTGACCCTAAAGGTGAAATATATAAATATAGTGCAAGTTATTTAAAAGAAAAAGGTTATAGAATTATAGTTCTTAACTTTAGGGAACCTCAAAGAGGTAATAGTTGGAACCCTCTTGCACTTCCAAATAAATATTATAGAGCTGGTAATCAAGATAAAGCAATTGAATTATTAAATGACGTTGCATTAAATATTTTGTATGACCCATCTAATAAAAATGAGTCAGATTTCTGGGAAAAATCTGCAGCTGACTATTTTTCGGGATTAGCTTTAGGTTTATTTCAAGATGCTAAAGAAGAGGAAGTTAACTTAAATAGTATAAATGTTATGAGTACAGTTGGTGAAGAACGTTATGCTATGAGTAATTATATTAAAGAATATTTTGGTATGAAGGGTGAAAAGTCAAATGCTTATATGTTTGCATCAAGTACTATTAATGCTCCGAATGATACAAAAGGTGGATTACTAGCAACATTTAGACAAAAGATTAGAAACTTTTCAACTGGTGAAGCTTTAAGTGAAATGTTATCATATAGTGATTTTGATATGAAAGATATTGGTAATGGTAAGACTGCTGTGTTTATGATTATCCATGATGAAAAGAAAACATATCATCCATTAATGACTATATTTATTAAACAATGTTATGAAACATTAATTGATGTTGCTCAAGAAAATGGCGGAAAATTACCAGTTAGAACTAACTTTATCCTTGATGAATTTGCTAATATGCCCCCATTAAAGGACGTAGATGCTATGGTATCTGCAGCTAGAAGTAGAGATATTAGATTTACATTTATTATTCAAAACTTTGCTCAACTTAATGATGTTTATGGAGAAAATGTTGCAGAAATTATTAAAGGTAACTGTGGTAATTTGGTTTATTTAATTAGTACAGAAATGAAAGCTTTAGAAGAAATAAGTAAGATGTGTGGTGAAGTAAAAGTTACTGATGAAAAAGATAAAAATGCTACAAGACCACTGATTACAATTACAGATTTACAAAAAATGAAGTTATTTGAAGCTATTATTATTAGACTTAGAACTAGTCCATTTAGAACTAAATTAGAACCTGATTTTAAAATGGAATGGGGTATTGAAAGAAAAGAAGAAGAATATCCAACAAGAATTAAACATGAGGTAGAAATATTTGATTTGAAGAAGTTTGTAATGGATGAAAGAAATAAGAAAATGGCCCAAGATAGTGGAATTATTAAAGATAATAATCCATTTAAACCAATGGATATGGGGATGTCTTCTTATAATCCTTTTGGACCAATGCCTAATATGAATAAACCAAGTGGTATTGGTAATATGGATATTGATAGTATTATGAAGGATTTAGATGAAAAGTTTAAAGAATTAGACCGTCAAGAAGCTTTAAAAAATAAAGCAAATGATGTAAATAATGATGAATTACCTAAGATAAAAGAAGAAGTAAAGAGTGAACCTTTAGTAGAAATTAAAGAAGAAGAAAATCCAAAGATAAGTGTTGATACAGAAAGTAAAGTTATTGCTGATAATGTTGTATCTGATGATGAATTCTTTGATGATTTCTTTGATACTGAATAGAAAGTTTAGGCTTTCTATTCTTTTTGGGATAATGTAATTGGTGTTATAAATTATACTTCATATAATAAAGTGTGATATGTATGAAAAGAATTTCGTTTAATGATTTTAATCCTAGTATGGGAATACTTATTGATGTTCAACATCCAGTTGATTATAAGTTAAATCCTACACCGGAAGCTATAAATATTTATGCTGATAAATTACTAATGGATAGTAAACAATATTTAACTTATAATAAAAAATACTATATTATATGTAATAAAGGTTTTTTAAGTAGAAGAGTGACATCAATGCTTGAATATTTAGGTTATGATGTAACACAAGTGTTAAGATAGTATGTAATTTTTAAAAAATGTGGTATACTATTGATGTGGTATATTATGAGTGAATTATTTAATAGTTTTTATATATTTATTATGAATACAATAGATGCTTTAGGTGTTTATGGTCCATTACTTGGGTCACTCTTTATTATACTTGAAAGTATAATACCACCGTTACCGTTGTTTGTATTCATTACCATTAATTTTGTGGCTTTTGGTAAAGTTTTGGGTTTTATAATTTCATGGATATGTACTTGTATTGGTTGTACTTTGTCATATTATTTTGTTAAAAAATTATTTAGAAACTGGGTTGTTAATAAAATAAAAGATGTTAATTTATTAACTAAATGTATGAATTATGTTGAAAATTTAAGTTTAACTCAAGTAACTATGATTTTATCTATTCCTTTTACTCCAGCATTTATGGTTAATATTGCTGCAGGATTATGTAATATGAATTTTAAAAAGTTTTTAACTGCAATATTAATTAGTAAAATTTTTTTAGTTTATTTCTGGGGAGTTGTTGGTACTGGTTTACTTGAAAGTTTTCATAATCCAACTAGTTTAATTACTGTTGTAGTTATGATAGTAATTGCTTATATATTAAGTATTGTAATTAAAAAAGTATTTAAGATTGATTAAATACTTTTCTTATTAATAATAATTCTTTTTTTGGAGCATGATTATATTTTAATGTTTCTTTTATTTTTTCACTGAATATTCTTCTTATAAGTTCATAGTTTTCTTTGGCGTTTTCTATGTTATTATCACTGATATATCTGCGAATTGTTTCTATTAAAATAGTTATATCTATACTGGGTGGTTCAATATAATTAGTAGATGTATCAATATTTATTTTATATTCAGGAATACTTGATGTAAATTCTATACTTATGTTAGCACTTTTGTAATGTTTAATAGTGTTTGGGTTAAAAATAATTAAGGTGTTAACAGAAAAGGTTAGAAGTTTTTCTATATCTTTTTGAGATAGTTCTTTTAATTTTGATAAATTAATGTATATTCCATCATAGTATTGTGATAATTTTTCAAAATCTATCCAGTTGTTAAATGGAAATTCTTGTTTTAAAAAGTTTAAATCTTCTAAAGAAGAAATGTTAAATATGTTAGCATTTTCTTTTAATGTTAGTAGAGATGCTGGTAGTAAAAATGGATAGTCACTTTTATAATAAAGGATATGAGGATTACGACATAGATAATCTACCCATTCATTGTAATTTGGAAAATTTGGGTTTTGAGGAGTTGCCCAGATGCCACCGTAAGGTTTAGAAGATGCTGTATTTTCGATGTTTTGAAATAAATCACTCGATAAATAATCGGTTCCAACACTTAGAAATTCCATAGTAACCCTCCTTTTTGTAAGTGATATTATAACAAAATAATTTATAAATTGCAAATTAAAGTTTTGTATAGTATAATGTTAGTAAGGTGAATGTATGAAGGATTTTTTAGATAAATATTTAGATAAATGTATAAGTATTATCCTAATTATAGTAATTAGTGTTGTTTTAAATAAAATAATTGATAAGTTAATAGATGGAACTATTAGAAGAAAAAGAAAGAAAAATGTAACAACATTATTAATGTTTATTAAAAAAGTTAAGAAATTAATAATTTATTCTTTAATGGTTTTAATGATTATGGGTCAATTTGAAGCTTTTCATAAGTTTTCTATAACATTACTTTCCGGATTGGGAATTGGTTCAGTTGTTTTAGGGTTAGCTGCTCAGGAAAGTTTGAAGAACTTTTTTGGTAGTTTTGCTTTAGTTATTGGTGATGTTTTTGAGGTTGGTGACTTTATTGAATGTGTTGATAGTGGGGTAAGTGGTACTGTTGAAGATATTACAATGAGACATACTGTTATTAGAACTATCAATAATAGAAGGGTTATTATTCCAAATAGTCAAATGAATTCTTATACGATTGAAAACTTTAATTATATTGATAATGAAAATGTTAAGTTGGTTGATTTTTCTATATCTTATGAATCTGATGTTGATAAAGCAATGAAAATTATAAAAGATGAAATGAAAAAGTTATATAAACCAAATGAAAAAGGTAAAAATAAAGATGTTGAGTATCCAAAGGTTAGAGTTGCTTCATGGGATGAGTCTGGAATTAGCCTTAGAGCTTGGGTTTGGGGTAAAGATAATGGTGAAGTATTTGAAAATATGTATAAATTAAATTATGTTATTAAGAAAAGATTTGAAAGTGAAGGAATTGAAATTCCTTATCCTCATGTAGAGATTATTAAAAAATAGTTTACAAAATAAATGTAAATTATTTTTTTGGTTGTACTCTTTTTAGTAATTTGATGTTATAATAATATGTAGAGTAAGGAGAATTGAAATGAAAGCGTGTGCAATAAAAGGTGTAAAACAATTTGAAATTAAAGAAATAGAAGAACCAGTTGCTGATGGTAGTAAAGTTATTATTGATGTTTTAAAATCAGGTATTTGTGGTTCTGATATTCATTATTGGGTTAACGGAGAACCAAAAGGTTTAGTTATGGGCCATGAGTTTTGCGGTCGTGTTGTTGATCCAGGTGATAGACTTGATTTAGAAGTTGGTGATAGAGTTACTGCTTTACCTATTTCACCATGTGGAAAATGTGAAGCTTGTAGTAAAGGCGATGTGCAATTTTGTAGTGCAACATGGAGTGAAGCTGTTGGTTTATCAATTGATAATCCAGGAGGTCTTACAAGTCGCATTGCTGTTAGAAGTGATATGGTTATTAAAGTTCCTGAAGATATGAAAGATGAAGAAGTTGCAATGGTTGAACCAACTGCAGTTGGACTTCATGCAGCTCATTTAGGTAGAATTGCTGTTGGTGATGATGTTTTAGTTATTGGTGGAGGTATTATTGGTCTAGTTAGTGCTATGTTTGCTAAACTTGAAGGTGCTAGTAGAGTAGTTGTTACTGAAACTAATGAAGAAAGAGGTAAGAAAAGCGTAAAACTTGGGGTTGCTGATGAATGGTATAATGCCTTGGATAAAGATTTAGTACCTAAGATGATGGAAAAAACTCATGGTGGTTTTGATGTAGTAATTGAATGTGTTGGTAATAGTGCTGCTGTTAATAATGCAATTACAATGGTTAAACCAGGAGGTATTGTAGTTTTAGTTGGTGTTGCAACTGATGCAGTTCCGACATATACAGTGCTGGCTGTTATGAAAGAATTGGTTTTACAAGGAGCTATTGCTTATACTTATGATGAATTTAAAGCTTGTATAGATTTAATTGCTGATAAAAAACTTAATGTTATGAAGTTTGTTGATGATATTGTGCCTTTAGAAGGGGTTCAAAAAGCTTATGAACGTTTAACTAGTGGTAATGATTCTGCAGTTAAAATAATTGTTGACCCAAATAAATAACCTAACGAACGTTAGGTTTTTAAATTCATAATATATATTGAGGTAAAAAATGGATTTAGATGTAACAGTTTTGGTTAATAAAAAAAATATGTTAGATAGTAGTTATGTTCCTTTAAAAATGTATGTTGTTGATGAAAATGAAGGTAATTTTCATCAATTTAAAGATGCTAGTTTAAAACCAATGCTTAGAAGTGATATAAAAGAATATGTTGATAAATTAATTAATGATGCCCAAGGGCTAGGATTACCTATAATAGTAGATAGTGGTTATAGAAGTTATAATTATCAACAAGTAGTTTTGGATGCTTTAATAAAAGAAAAAGGTGATGAAGCTTTTAAGTTGGTTGCTTTACCTGGAGCTTCAGAACATCAAACTGGTTTAGCAATAGATTTTGCTTATTATGAAAATGGTATTTATAATGATGATGTAAAAGAAAATGATAAGGAAGCTATTTGGCTTAAAAATAATGCGTGGAAGTATGGTTTTATATTAAGATATCCAAAAGGAAAAGAGAATGTAACTGGTTATAATTTTGAACCATGGCATTTTAGATTTGTGGGACTTAAATTAGCGAAATACTTATTTAAAAATGATTTAACCTTAGAAGAATATTATAAAAATTCTAATATTACTTTATAGGAATTTACGAGGTTTTTAAGACTTTCTTTAGCGTTTGCACTGGATGGACTTGGTAAATAAATAATTGGAATATTTAACTTATAATGTTTAATAAACGCATTATAAGCTGTTTTTCCTGTGATAAAAATGGCTTTTATGTTTGCACAATTAAAGATGGAAGATAAATCATTAAATTCATAATTTGAAATGGAAGCATCACTAGAAGATTTAATATTTACAGATTTAAAAACATCAAATAAAGCAATATGGTTTTCATGTAAGAAATCTTCTTTTTCTTTATTATTTGTAAGTTTTGTTTCAAATAAAATTTCTAGGATAGACCAAAATCTGTTGTTGGGATTGGCATAATAAAAATTTAGTTCACGTGACTTAATACTAGGCATACTTCCTAATATAAGTACTTTAGAATTATTATCATAAATTGGCTTTAATGTGTGTATAACTTTCATAAAAAAATACTTCCTTTTAGAAGTATTTTACAATTATTTCATTAAATCTTCAATAGAAGTATCTAAAATAATAGATAAAAGAACAATCTTTTTTAATGGAATTTTTTTAGTAGAATCATTATCACTTTCAAATCTTTTATAGTGAGTGTGATTATAATCTAATAAAGCAGCAATATTTTCAGTTGTATATGGATTTATTGTGCTATTAGTATAATTCTTTTTGAATTCCTTATATTTTTCCTTTCTTATTCTTTTAATGTTTTTACATATTCTTATGTAAAGATCATCAGTGTTACATTTAGAAATTTTTGCCTGTAACGCTTGAAAATTATAAATTGCCATACATACACCTCAGATATATTATTCCATGAATATACAAAATTGCAAGCCACTTATAAACACATTTTGCTTAAAAGTGTTATTTTCTTTGGAAAAAGTGGCTTTTTTAAGTTTGATATCATATAAATATCAAAATATTATGTATTTTAAATATATAAGAAGTTGTATATATATTGGTTTTGTACTATAATTATAGAGCGGAGAAAAAATAATGAATGATAATAAAGTTTATTTAAAATATAAAAAATTTGCAAAATACTATAAATTATCATATTATGATACAAAGAAGTTATGGAAGATAATTGGTGATATTGCAACTCATGAAGAATTTGCTAAAAGATGTAGTAATCCTTATTTTCATCATGATATAAAAACTCTTGGAGACCACATTTTATGTGATGCAATAGTTACTTATAAGTTAGCTAATAAATTAAAAAAAAATAATCATACAATGAAAAATGTTAATGTTGATTTAGCAGTGCAAATAGCAATGTTTCATGATTTATATGAGTTGCCATGGCAAAATATGGAAATAAAGAAAATAATGCGAAATAAACATGGTTTTGTGCATCCGATTGAAGCAATAACTAATGCTATTACATGGTATCCCAAATATTTTTCAAATAAAGATAAAGCAATGGTTATAATTGATGGAGTAATGCATCATATGTATCCTTTGGCAGTAAGAAGAATTGATGGAACTGATATGGAACTTAATAATAAAGAAAAGTTTGATAAATTACCTCAAAAATATAAAGATATGATTAAGTTATCAACGGATATTGGTAAAATAGGGCATTATTCTTTAAGAAAAACATTTTTTGTAGAAGGTAGAATTATGTCAAAAGCTGATAAAATAGTGGCTTTAAAAAAAGATATTCATTCTGTTAGTGGGTTAGTAGCTCTTTTAAGCGGGAAGAATAAAAATATTAAGATAAAACATAATAAAAATGGTGATAAAAGTGAATATAAACATAAATAAAGTTAAAATAGTAGTAATGGTTCCAAGAAGTAATGCAGATAGTTTAAGAGAAATAATTTGTAATACTGGAGCTGGTGTTATTGGAAATTATACAGAGTGTTCTGTATCAACAAAAGTTATTGGAACATTTAAACCAAATAGTAAAGCTAATCCAACAATTGGTAGAAAAGAAAAGTTAGTAAAAGTAAAAGAAATAAAGTTAGAAGTAATTTGTATAGTTGAAAAAGTAAAAGAAGTTTTAGAAGTAATTAAAAAAAATCATCCATATGAGACACCAGGAATTGATATCATACCATTAATGGATGAGGATTATTTTAATTAATAAATTTTATCAGGTAAGAGGGTATCTAAGTATTTAAGGATATCTTCTTTTTCATATTTATTTGGAAATTTAATATATTCTAAACAAACATTTATAACTGCACTAACATAGAATTTAGATATTATTTCTACAGGTATTTCTGTTTTTAATATCTTATCACTTTTTCTAATATGATTTTCTACATCTTTATAAATGGCATCATTTGCCATATCCATAACAATGCTATTATTATTTTTCTTAAGTATTGAAGAATAAACATTAATATTGTTACTAATATGGTCAAAAAATATTTCAATCATTTGCATATAATATTCTTTGGCATTACTGTAATTTACATTTTCTTCTAACTTTTTTACCAAATCATTTTCCAAATCATTAATCAATGAATCTAATAATTCATATTTATCTGAAAAATGGTCATAGAATGTAGAACGATTAGTTAAAGCTTTATTGCATATATCAGATACTTTTATTTCTTCAAAAGTTCTTTCTTTCATTAAGTTTAATAAGCCTTCATATAGGTTCTTTTTTGTTTTTATTATTCTTAAATCAACTTTTTTTGCCATTATAACCACCTACCTACATTATACAGCAAAAACTACTTTTGTAAAGATAAACAACACAAGTTAGGATAAATATAACACAATAAACAACAATATGTTGGATACAAAAATAATGTTTTGTTTTTGAAATTTTTAGTTATTTAGCATAGTATATATAGCGTGGTGAGAAAAAATGAAAAAATTTGCAAAGTTTATAGCAAACCATAGTGTACTTATATTAGTAATAAGCTTTTTGTTACTAGTACCTGCTATCTATGGTTATGTAAACACGAGGATTAACTACGATATCCTAGTTTATCTTCCAGACTCTGTAGATACCATAAAAGGTGAAAATATCTTAACAGATGATTTTGGTTTAGGTGCTTATGCCTTTGTTATGGTAGATAGTTCTAATAATAAAAAAATGTTAGATTTAGAAAAAGAGATTAAAAAAATTGAAGGAGTAAATGCTGTTGTTAGTATTGCAGATGCAACTGATACACTTATTCCAATTGAAATGTTACCTACACAAGTAACGGAAAAGTTAAATAAAGATAATGAAACAATTATCATGGTAACATTTGATGGTACAACTAGTGAAGACGTAACAATTGATGCTGTAAGAAGCCTTCGTGAAGTAGTAGGTGATGCTACAAAAGTAAGTAGTATGACAAGTATGGTAATTGATACAATGGATTTATCAAATAAAGAAATATTTGCTTATGTAACAATTGCTGTTATTCTTTGTTTAGCAGTCTTATTTGTAGCAACTGACTCTTATGTTATACCATTCTTCTTACTGGGAAATATCGGTTTTGCTATTATTTACAACATGGGGTCAAATATTTTCTTAGGACAAATTTCTTATATAACTCAAGCAATAACTGCAGTCTTACAACTTGGGGTTACAATGGACTTCTCAATATTCTTATATCATAAGTATGAACAAGCAAAACTAGATAATCCAAAGATGTCAAAACAAGATGCGATGGCTAGTGCAATTGTGGCAACATTCCAATCAGTACTAGGGTCATCCCTTACAACATTCGCAGGATTTTTAGCATTATGTACAATGGACTTAACTCTTGGTACTGATATCGGTATTGTTATGGCTAAAGGTGTTTTATGGGGCTTAATATGTGTTCTTACTTTATTCCCAGCACTTCTTATGGTTGGTGATAAACTAATAGATAAAACTAAACACAAAGTATTGCTTCCTGAATTTAAAAAGTTACAAGAATTTTCAACTAAACATTATAAAGGTATAATCATAGCATTCTTAATTTTATTAATACCAGCATATTATGGCAATAAAAATTATGATGTATATTATAAACTTGATGAATCTTTACCTAAAGATTTAGCATTCAATGTTGCAAATTCTGATTTAGCAGAAAAATTTAATATTGTTTCTCCAGAAATAATATTGCTTGACAAAGATGTTAAGACAAATGATGTCAAAGAACTTGTAGGTAAACTAGAAAATATTGAAGGTATTGATTTGGTTTTAGCTCCATCAACATTTATGGACCCTGCAATGGCGATGTTACTTCCAAGTGATTTAAGTAAAATGATAGATAATGATAAATATCAACTTATCATTGTAAATTCAACATATGAAATAGCATCAGATGAACTGGCAAGTCAAATTGAAAAAATAAACGATTTAGTTAAATCATATGATAAAACTAGTATTATTGCTGGTGAAGGACCACTAATGAATGACTTAGTTACAATTGCTGATCATGACTTTAGAATGGTTAACTACACATCAATACTTGTAATATTTATAATAATGATTTTAGTATTAAAACAAATTAATTTACCAATTATTTTAATACTTACAATAGAATTTGCAATATTCTGTAATATGTCTGTAGCATTCTACACAAATACAACTCTTCCATTTATAGCCTCAATCGTTGTAGGTACTATTCAACTTGGAGCAACAATTGACTATGCAATATTGATGTCAACAAAATATATGGAAGAAAGACAAATAATTAAAGATAAAAAAGAAGCAATGCTTAAAACATTAAGTTTAACAGTTCCATCAATTATAACATCTGCATTATGCTTCTTTGCTGCAACATTTGGAGTAGCTGTTTACACTAAAATAGATATGATAGGTAGTATATGTGAACTTCTATCTCGTGGAGCCATCATATCTAGTATAGTTGTTATATTAATATTACCATCTCTATTAATGGTATGTGATAAATTTATTGTTAAAAATAAGAAAGAAGGAAATAAAATGAAAAATTTAAAAACAGTTGTCTCTGTTCTTACAATTAGTGCTTTATCATTAATGCCTTTTAGTGTTAATGCTTCAAAAACTGAAAATGTTTACACCAATATGGATTATACAGGAACTGTAAAAAAGACTACTGTAAGTAATCATTTAGAAAATGATAAAGATGGAGAAATTAAAGATAATTCTATCTTAACAAATATTTTAAATGTAAATGGTAGTGAAGACTTTACATTAGATAACGATATTGTTACATGGTATGCAAAAGGAAAAGATATATTTTACACAGGAATAACTAAAAAAGCTCAACCTATAAATGTTGTTACTAAGTATTATTTAAATGGAAAAGTTACTAAAGCTACTGATATGATTGGTAAAAGTGGTAAAATAAAAATTGAAATATCACTTCTTAACAATTCTTTACTTCGTACTGATAATACATTTACACCATATGTTGTAGCTCTTGGTGCAATGATGGATAGTGATACAAATACAGATATAAGTATTACAAATGGTAAAGTAACTGATACTGGTACTCGTAGTGTTCTACTATCTATTAGTGCCCCAGGCCTTTATGAATATACAAATATCAATGAATTTAAAAGTCTAAATAAAGTTACAATTACTTATAATACAACAGATTTTGAAATAAATGATATTTATATGGTGGCTTCTCCAAAAATTTTATCAGAATTAGATTTAGGAATATTTGATAAATTGGATATTTTAACATCATCAATTTCTACTCTAGGTGAAAAAATGGATGAATTGGAAGCTGGAACAAAAGATTTAGCAAATGGAACAAGTACATTATTTACAAATTCAAGTATTTTTAATGAAAAATTAGCAACTGCATCTGCATCTTTAGAAAAAATAGCAAATGGTACAATTAAATTAGTAGATGGTGTTGATGAAATGCTTACAACTTTAACTGATGCTAAAACTATGATGGAAGATAAAGATATTGATGGTTCACTTGCAAATTTAAAAGTTTTACAAGCTAAAAATGAAGCAACTATTACTAAACTAACTAATCCTCTAGTTGAAGATGCATATAAAGTTAAAAAAATGAGCCCAACAGAAACTGAAACAGAAATGATTGCAAGAATTAAAAAACTTAATCCAAATCTAACTGTTGCAGAAGAACAAGAATTAAAAAATGTTAAATCAACTTATGAATTAAAATTATTACTTGTTGCTAATAATGATGCTGTAAAAGAAATGATTACAAATCTAGAAGATTTAAATAGCTTACTTGATACTTTAACAACAAAATTAGAAGATGTTAAAGAAATGCAAGGAAAAGTTACATTATTAAATGCAAGTTTAAATGAATTAAGTGTTGGTTTAAATAAATTATCTCAAGCATCAACTGAAATAAATAAAGGTATTAGTACCTTAAATAATGGGGCAACAAAAATATCTTTAGGAACAACACAATTAAATAATCAAGGTATTAAAACATTAGTTAATTACTCAAATAGAATAATTACTTATAGTGAAAAGATTGAAAATTTAGTTAACTTATCAAAATCTTATAAAGGTTTTGCATCAAATAATGCTGATAGTACATTGTTTGTATATAAATTAAGTAAATAAAATATAAAAATCCGACTTATCTCGGATTTTTTTGTAGTAATAATTATTACTCATATCTTATATATTCAACAATATCATTTATCTCACACTTAAAATATATGCACAGTCTTGCAAGCACAATAATATCAATCCTAACAAGTTCACCAGTCATTAATCTTTTAATAACCTTAAAATCTGTGTTAGTATCTCTAATTAATTTATTAATGCTAATGTTATTATCTTTAAGTAATTTACCTAACTTAAATAAATAATATCCATTGTCGATTTCAACTTTTATAACATCTTTCATACGCTATACCTCAATTTTATTCTAACAATGATTAAGGATACTTGACTATTGGTTATACAACCAGTATAATAGAATAAGAATAGAGGTAAAATAATATGAATAAGAAAAAAATTACAATAATTTTAATGGTTTTTTTAGCTATTTTTTCAACAATTATGTTAGTAGTAAATAAGGATAATGTTGAAATAACAAATGAAGTTGGTAATAAGTCTAAGAAAAGTAACAATTTGTTAACAATGAATTTAGAACAAACAGCAGGAGCTGGGGACTATAAAACTGTTACTCAAAGTGAATGGCCAACAGAAGGATATAAGTTTAATACAGAATTATCTAGATGTGAAAACGGAAGTGAATTAAGTTGGGATGATGTAAACAAAAAAATTTTAATGAGTGGTGTATCTGCTGATAAATGTTATGTGTATTTTGATATTGCTAGGTTTGATAAATTATGTAATACTAGTACATTGGCATGTCATGTTGCAAAATTATATACTGGAACACAAGGGGAAAATGGAATATATTATCATAATACAAGTTTAACAAATGGGGCCGGAGACAATAATTATAGATATGCTGGAGCAAATCCAAATAACTATATTTGTTTAGGTTCGGATGCTACAACATGTCCTGATGATAATTTATTTAGAATAATTGGTGTATTTGGAGATAAAGTTAAAGTAATTAAGGATAAATCTGTAGTAAAAATGCATTGGGATACCTCAAATTATAATACGTGGTCAATATCAAGTTTAAATACATATTTAAATGGAACATATTTAACCAGTATAGGAACGTTATCAGATAAGATAGATGTGGCGACATGGAAAGTTGGAGGAAATACCTGGGATAATATATCAGTATCAACAGCAAAAGAAGTTTATGATTATGAAATAAAAAATCCATCAACAACAGCATCTACAGGAGAAACTGAATATAGTGCAAAGATAGGATTAATGTATGTAAGTGATTACATGTTTGCAGTTTTACAAGACAACTGGACTTTAGTGGCATATAATTCAAATGATGCTACTAAAGATTATAGAGCGATAAAAGCAGAAAATTGGTTATATTTAGGAAGTGATGAATATACAATTACTCGTAGTTCTAAAAATTCAGGTGAGGTTTTTGCAATTTATTCATCAGGTGAAGTTTATAGCTATTCTGTATCCTGTGATAGTGGTGAACCTCTTCCTTGTGGTGTATATGCAAAATATGCGCGCCCATCATTTTATCTTATCTCTTCTGTTGAATATTCGGGAGGAACAGGTACTTCTTCTGACCCAATTCGTATAAATTAATTTAAATGTATATAACTTAATTTTTCTTTTATTTGAAAAGGTGCCCCAATGGGGCACCTTTTTCAAATTGCGACACAGCGTGGCGCAATTTATCATGAACCTTGTAAAAATATCTATTAAATATGTGAATAAGAGAAATTATTATTATAAAAAAAACTAATGTTAGTAAGACAATGGGATTGATAATTACAAAAGAACAAAATAAATTAATTGCTAACTTTGTTAAAAGTGAAAACTTAATACCATTAACATATAAGTCGGTTTAAATTCTAGGTTTTATCTTCTAAAGTTCTTGATAAATGTGGGGCTTGTTGATATAATAATTATATTGGATGTGATAATATGAAAAAAATTATATTAACTGGAGATAGACCAACTGGAAGACTACATATTGGGCATTATGTTGGTTCTTTAAAAAATAGAGTAAGATTACAAAATAGTGGAGAATTTGATGAAATATATATTATGATAGCAGATGCTCAAGCTTTAACAGATAATTTTGATAATCCAAGTAAAGTTAGAAATAATGTAATTGAAGTGGCTTTAGATTATTTATCTGTAGGACTTGATCCAAGTAAGACTAATATTTTGATACAATCTGAAGTTAGTGAATTAACTGAGTTAACATTTTATTACATGAATTTAGTAACATTAAGTAGATTACAAAGAAATCCTACTGTTAAAAATGAAATTAAGTTACGTGGATTTGAAACAAGTATACCAGTTGGATTTTTAAATTATCCGATTAGTCAAGCTGCTGATATAACTGCTTTTGAAGCAACATGTGTTCCTGTTGGAGATGACCAACTTCCAATGCTAGAACAAGCTAGAGAAATAGTTAAATCATTTAATAATATTTATGGTGAAACTTTAGTTATGCCAGAGGTATATTTACCTGAAAATGAACTTGAAAGGAGACTTCCTGGAACTGATGGAAAAGCTAAGATGAGTAAATCTTTAGGTAATACAATATATCTTGCTGATACACCGGAAGAAGTAAAAAGAAAAGTAATGAGTATGTATACTGACCCAAATCATATAAGAGTAGAAGACCCAGGTAATGTTGAAGGTAATGTAGTGTTTACATACTTAGATGTATTTGCGAAAGATGAACATTTTGTAAAATATTTACCTGAATATAAGAATTTAGATGAATTAAAGAAGAAGTATCAAACTGGTGGACTTGGTGATGTAGTAATTAAGAAATTCTTAAATAATATATTACAAGAAGTATTACAACCAATTAGAGAAAGAAGAAAGTATTATGAAAATCATTTAGATGAAGTGGTTAAAATACTTGAAGATGGTACTAGAAAAGCAAGAGAAAAAGCTAGTAAGACACTTGAAAAAGTAAAAAGTTCTATGAAAATAGATTATTTTAAGAATGATGAATTTTTAAATGAAGCAATAGATAAATATAAATAATAAAAAAAAGAAGGGTTGTTATGGCTAAATTAGATACATGTTTTATACCAGATTTTAGTAAATCAATAAGTAATGAACGAGTTGTTTTTAGAGGAACTAATTATAGAATTAGTGTTTTAAGTGAACGTTTAATTAGGATGGAATATAGTGTTGATGGGCATTTTTCAGATAATTTAACAACACTTGTTGCTAATAGAAATTTTAAAGTTCCAATGTTTAAAGTACAACAAGATGATAAATATATAGTAATAACAACTAATTATTTTACTTTTCAATATTTAAAAAATAAACCTTTTGTGGGACCTAGATTTGCTCCAGATAATAATTTGCGTGTTACCCTTAATAATACAGATAAAGTTTGGTATTATGGTCAAGTTGAAGCAAGAAATTTCAAAGGCGGTTCTGTTAGTTTAGATAATTATAAGGGGAAAATTAATTTAGATAAAGGGCTTTATTCAACTGATGGTTTTGTTAGTATTGATGACTCTAATAACTTAGAAATTGATGCAAGTGGGCATTTAGTAGAACCTAATCCTAATAAAGTTGATATATATTTATTTATGTATAAAAGAGATTTTGGTTTATGTTTAAAGGATTATTATACCTTAACAGGTTATCCACCATTAATTCCTAAATATGCTTTAGGTTTATGGTGGAATAAAGAAAGAATATATAATTTTAATGATACTAAAGATTTAGTTAAGTCTTTTAAAAGAAATGGTATACCATTATCAGTTCTTTTACTTAGTGAATTTTGGCATATAAAAGATAAAAATAATTATAATTTATATAAAAGTGGATATAGTTTTAATAAAGAATTGTTTCCAGATCCAAAAGAGTTTACTAATTGTATGCATGATTTAGGTGTTAGAGTTGGTCTAAATATTGACCCAAGTGAAGGGGTTAGAAAAGAAGAAGAAAAATATTTAAGTTTTGCTAATGCTTTTAATGTAACTGATGGTTCTACAATACCTTTTAATGCAATAGATAAAACATTTATGGAAGTATTTGTTAAAGAAGTAATAGATTATTTATTAAATTTAGATGTTGATATATTTTGGATCGATTATAAAAAAGATATGTTAGGTATTAATGCCTTAAGTTATTATATAAATAAAGATATAAGTAAAGTTAAAGAAAATAGACCATTAGTTTTAACAAGAAGTCCTTTGGTGGCACCACATAAAGCTGGTATTTTATATTCTGGGGAAACTTATGTTTCTTGGGATACCTTGAAGTTCTTGCCTTTTTATAATAGTATGGCATCAAATAAAGGAATTGCTTGGTGGAGCCATGATGTTGGTGGTTATAAAGGTGGAGTTGAAGATTCTGAGTTATATTTAAGATATGTGCAATTTTCATGTTTTAATCCAATATTTAGATTAAGCGCTGAACGTGGTGTTTATTATAAGCGTGAACCTTGGGCATGGGATGTAAAAACATATACAATAGCTCGTGAATATGCAATTTTACGTCAAAGATTAATTCCTTATATATATACAGAAGCTTGTAATTATAGTAAATTAGGGCGTCCTTTGATACAACCAATTTATTATGGAAATCCTGAAATATATGATGAACCCGATTATAAAAATGAATATTATTTTGGAAAAGAATTGTTTATTGCTCCGATTACAAAGAAAAAAGATGTAACAATGAATAGGTCAATAGAAAGAATTTATTTACCAAAAGGTATATGGTATGATTTTAAATTTGGTAAAAAGTTTATTGGTGATAAAAGATATGTAGCTTTTTATAAGGAAGATGAATATCCAGTGTTTGTAGGTGCTGGTGGTATTATTCCAATGAGTGTTTTAGAAGATGATATAAATAATTTAGAAAATCCTAAAGAAATGGAAATAAATATTTTTCCAGGAAAAAGTAATTCATATAAGTTGTATGAAGATGATGGTATAAGTAAAAAATATGAAGATGGTTATTATGTTGTAACAAGTATAGATTATAATTATATGCCAAATAATTATTCTGTTACAATTAGACCAGTTGATGGAAAAACAGATATTATTCCAAGTAAAAGAAATTATAAAATTAAGTTTAGAAATACTAAGATACCTGATGAAGTTAATGTATTAATTAATAAAGAAAAATATGAAAAAGATGTAATAGGTTATGAAGAAGATAATAATTTTGTTGTAGAAGTAAAAAATGTTAATACTACAAAAGAATTAAATATTAATTTAAAAGGTAGAGATATAGAAATTAATGCAGTTAGAATTATAAATGAAGATATTAATTCTATTATTACAGATTTACCTATTGAAACTGTTACTAAAGAAAAGATAGCAAATATTATATTTAGTGATTTAGATGTTAAGAAAAAAAGGATACAAATTAGAAAAATTAAGAAATTAGATAGAAGATTTGTAAGAATGTTTATAAAATTACTTGAATATATTGCAGAAATTTAATATAATACATATATGCAGTTGAAGAAAGAGTAGTAAATTATATTACTTTTAGAGAAAGTTAGTGGTTGATGAAAACTAATAAAGTAAATAATTGAACTTGCTTTTGGATGTAAATGGGGTAATTTCCGTATCAATTATTAAGATGCAATTAAGGTGGTACCACGTGTAAAAACGTCCTTTTGGTATTGCCTTTTTTATTGGAGGTATTTATGGGTGAGACATTAATTTGGGGCTTATTTGTATTTATAGTAGTATTTCTCATTAATTTCTTGTGGATTTTTAAAAGAGGTTATGAAAATATAAAGAAACAAAAGAGAAAAAAGAAAAATAAAAAATTAGAAGAGTTTGTGGGATTATCTTATTTAATTCCTAAGTTTAAATTAGATATTAATAAAATGGATTTAAATTATGTATTCTTTATGGTATCTTTAATTGATGCATTTATAATTTCATTTGTATTTGTGGTAATAACTATTATTCCATGGGATATGGGATTTAGTATGTTACTAGGATTTGTGTTACTGTTTGGTCTTATTTATGCGTTATATGAGATATTAGGAAGAGTTTTAGTTAAGAAAGGATGGAGTAAAAATGAATCATAAAGAAATAGAAAAAAAATGGCAAAAATATTGGGAAGAAAAAGGGTGCTTTAAAGCAATAACTGGCGGTGATAAGAAACCTTATTATATATTAGTAGAGTTTCCTTATCCATCTGGAAATGGATTACATGTTGGACATGTTAGAAGTTATACTGCTCAAGATGCGATAGCTAGAATGATGAGAATGCAAGGATATAATGTTTTGTATCCAATGGGTTGGGATGCTTTTGGGGCTCCAGCTGAACAATATGCAATAAAAAATCATATACATCCTAAAGAGGCTGTTAAAGAAAATATTCAAAATTTTAAAAGACAAATGATGGATTTGGGTTTTTCATTTGATTGGAATAGAGAGTTTAGTACAACTGACCCTGAATATTATAAATGGACACAATGGCAGTTCTTACAATTTTATAAACATGGTATGGCTTATAAAGATACGGTTCCAGTAAATTGGTGTCCAACTTGTAAGAGTGTTTTATCAAATGAAGATGCTGCAGGTGGTGTATGTGAGCGATGTGGTACTCAAGTTGTTCAAAAAGAAAAGAGTCAATGGATGCTTAGAATGAGTGATTATTCTGAAGATTTACTTGAAGGACTTAAAGATACTAATTTTGCCGAAAAAGTTAAGCTAGGACAAATTAATTGGATTGGTAAATCTATCGGAGCAAATGTAAACTTTAAAATTAAAGATACTGATAAATCATTTACGGTGTTTACGACAAGATGTGATACATTATTCGGAGCAACTTATTGTGTTATGGCTCCGGAACATGAATTAGTAAGTGTTATTACTACGGATGAACAAAGAGAAGATGTAAATAAATATATAGATGCTTGTAAACTAAAAAACGATATGGAAAGAACTGAACTTAATAAGGATAAAACTGGTGTATTTACTGGGGCATATGCTATAAATCCCGTTAATGGTTGTGAAATTCCTATTTGGATAAGTGATTATGTTTTAGCATCTTATGGTACTGGGGCAATTATGGCTGTACCTGCTCATGATACTAGAGACTTTGAATTTGCAACTAAATTTGGTCTAAAAATTATTCCTGTATTACAAGGGCCAACTGAAGAACTTCCTTATGTTGGTGATGGAGTTCATATTAATTCTGAATTTTTAAATGGTCTTGGTAAAGAAGAAGCTATAAGTAAAATGGTTAAGTGGCTTGAAGAAAATAAATGTGGTGAAGCTCAAATTAACTACAAAATGAGAGATTGGATTTTCTCAAGACAAAGATTCTGGGGAGAACCTATCCCTATGGTACATTGTGATACTTGCGGTTGGGTACCTTTAAATGAAAGCGATTTACCTTTAGTTTTACCAGATGTTGCAGAATATGAACCAACTGATGATGGTGAAAGTCCACTTGCTAATATAACTGATTGGGTTAATACTACTTGTCCAAAATGTGGAGGTCCTGCTCGTCGTGAAACTGATACAATGCCTAACTGGGCTGGTTCAAGTTGGTATTTCTTAAGGTTTATGGATGCTCACAATGATCATGAGTTTGCAAGTATGGATGCAATGAAATATTGGAATAGAGTTGATTGGTATAATGGTGGTATGGAACATACTGCAAGACACTTACTTTATGCAAGATTTTGGGTACAATTCTTATATAATATAGGTCTTGTTCCTCATAAAGAAATGATTTGGACTCGTGTAAGTCACGGTATGGTGTTAGGTTCAAATAATGAAAAAATGAGTAAGAGTAAAGGAAATGTTATTAATCCGGATGATATAGTTAATGAATATGGTGCAGATACTCTAAGAGTTTATGAAATGTTTATGGGTGATTATGAACAAGATGCTCCATGGTCAACTGACTCATTAAAAGGTTGTAAGAGGTTCCTTGATAGAATTGTTCGTTTGAAAGATAGAGTAGCCAGCGGTGATGAATATTCTAAAAACTTAGAAACTATTATTCATCAAAGTATTAAAAAAGTTACTTATGATTTAAGTCATATTGCTTATAATACTGCTGTTTCAACATTAATGATATTACTTAATAAATATGAAGAATGTGAACATATTACTAAAAAAGATTATACATTATTATTAACATTACTTAACCCAATGGCACCACATATTACGGAAGAATTAAATGAATCTTTTGGACAAAAACCAATTTGTGAAGGTACTTGGCCAGAATATGATGAAGCAAAAACTATTTTAAATGAAAAAGAAATTGGGGTTCAAGTTAATGGTAAGTTACGTGGTTCAATTGTTGTTAGTATCGATGATTCTGAAGATGTTATAAAAGATAAAGCATTAAATAATGATAATGTAAAAAGACATATTGAAGGATTAGAAATTGTTAAAGTAATAGTTATAAAAGGAAGAATTGTTAATATTGTTGTTAAATAACAATTCTTTTTTCATGGTTTGACAAATTATTTAAGTTAATTGTTGTAAAATATAATTGGTGGGATATATGAAAGTTAAGGTATTTGATGAAGGACATGAAAAAGATTTAGAAAGTGCTGTAAATGGCTTTCTAAATTCTGGAGATTTTGATATAATAGATATCAAGTATCAAGTGGCAATTGCTGTTTGTGGAGAAGAACAGTTATATTGTTTTAGTGCGATGATTATTTATAATTAAAGCATATACATGTTGCCAGATACATCAATGTTATCGTCGACGAAAGTAGTATTTAGGCTTTCAAGTTTATTAACACGTGCATTAAGACGATTAATTTGACGTTCTATTTTGGCAAGTCTGTTTTCTATTGAATCAGAATTATCTACGTATGGCATACCAACATTAGGTTGCACTTGATAAGGATTGTAATTAGCATTTGCGTAAGGCATTGCTTGAGGTATGGCACCTTGTGCTTGAAAATTTGAATAATTCATATTTGATTCTGTAAAAAATGAGTTTCTATTTTTTCTCATGAGTAGCCTCCTTACAAATAGTATATGTAAATTAGAAAGAAGTTGATAATATGAGAATGAGAAATACAAAAGATAAAGATGAAGTTTTAAATAGTTGCGATTATTATTATGAAGGAAGTTTTGATAATGATAATCCAATATGTTTAGAAATAGGAATGGGAAAAGGACAATTTATTTTGAATATGGCAATAAACAATCCAAACATTAATTATATTGGAGTAGAAAAATATAGTAGTGTTTCAAGTGTTGCTATAAAAAAGATAAATGAATATAAACCCAAAAATTTAAAAATATTAATTGGGGATATAGCAAGTATTGAAGAGTTGTTAGATAAGAAGATTGATACAATATATCTTAATTTTTCTGACCCATGGCCTAAAGATAGACATGCTAAAAGAAGATTAACATCTATTAATTATTTACAAGTGTATGATAAATTATTTAAAGGTAAACCTCATATAATACAAAAAACTGATAATGATTTATTATTTCAATTTAGTTTAGATGAATATCAAAAATATGGGTATCATATAAATAGAATAAGTTATGATTTACATAATGAAGATATACCTAATGTAATGACTGAATATGAAGAGAAGTTTAGTAATATGGGCATTAAAATTAAATATGTAGATGTGAGTAAATAAAAAATCTCAAATGTTACTTTGAGATTTAAGTGTTATATCCTAAATAGAGAGAAAGGAGTACGGATATAACTTGTTGTTACCTGGTTAAAAGTTAAGAGGGTGTAATGGAACAAAAACGTTATAAATTCAGGTAACAGTGAGTTATTATACACATATTTTTTTAGATTGCAAGCGTTTCGACATTGTTCGACATATGTTTTAAAAAATACTAGTGTAAAGTTAACAAAAATGGACAAAATTAATAAATGAAGTTTACAAAAAGTTTCACTTTATTAGTTTGTTTTTTTTTGGTATAATTAAATATAAGAGGTTTATTAAGTATGAAAAAAATAATATTAATCATTATAATATTAGTTTTAACTGCAGGTTGTACTAATATTAATAAATTAAGTTATGATGATATAGTAAATAATATAACAACAATGTCTACGAAAGATAATATTTATCGAACGGGATATAGTTATTACTTACCTAGAGGTATGAAAGTTGCGGATAGTACTTTATATAATGAAGTAATTGAAGATGCAAATAGTAAATATTATTTATATGTTGATGTAGTAAGTTTTTATAAAAAAATAACTAAAGAATATGAAATAAATAATAATGCAATATACTCAAGTAAGATAAATTATAATGATAAATTTGGGTATGTTGAAGTAAATTTATTAAAAAATGATAAATATTTAGTTGAAATTATGTATAATTATGCTAAAATAGAAGTGATAGTAGATAAAAGCAAATGTAAGGAAGCTATGTTATCTATTATAAACATATTAAAAAGTGTTGAGTATAATGATAGTATAATTGCTAATTTAATGGGTGATGATATTCTTAATTTCAATGAAGAAGAGTTCAATATATTTAATACTAAGGGTAGTGAAAGTAATTATTTAACAGTAGATAATGATTACAAGGAAGAAGAAGAAAAAATTTTTGACCCGGATTTAATAAACTAGGAAGGTGGATATTATGGGATTATTAAATAAAATTAAAGGTATATTATTTGAAGAAGTAGAAGAGGATGAAGTAGTAAATACTCCGAAATCTGAAGAGAAAAAACCAATAGCTGAGAAGATTGAACCTCAAAAAAAGGTTGAAGAAGTGGAAACTCCAAAAGTAAATGTAGTAAAACCAAAGGCTGAAGTAGAACAATTAAATGAAAGAGAATTATTTAAATCTGATAATACATCACCATTTTTTGATTTTGATGAAGAAGAATTTTCTAATATGAGTAGAGTTCAAAAACCAAAACCTAGCACAAATGTATTGGAATATGAAAGAAAAAAGAAAATGGAAAAAAGATACGATATGGGAAGTTTTACAAAGGTTGAAAGAACTGAAGTTGTAGAAAAGAAGAAGTTTAAACCATCTCCGATTATATCACCTGTTTATGGGATATTAAATGAAGATTATAGACCTGAAGATATTAAAAATAAATCTGAAGTTAGTACAAATAATACTTTAGATTTTAACAGTGTTAGAAAGAAAGCTTTTGGAGAAGAAGTAAAAGAAGAACCAAAAACTACTTATTATGAAGAAACAGTTACTGTTAAATTAAAAGAAAATGATGAAGAAAAAAAGCAAAAAGTAAAAACAATTGATGAATTACTTGAAGATACATCTGATGTAACTATTGATGTTGAAGAACCAAAGGTAGAAGAAAAGCCTGATGCTATTAATGAAGACCCTGAAGTTAATGATTATGAAAAAATTGATGAAGATTTAGAAGAATTAACACCGAAAAAAGATGTAGAAAAGAGTGAATATGAAAAAGTAGAAGATGATGATACATTAGAAAATGATTTATTTGATTTGATAGATTCAATGTATGATAATAGAGAGGATGGTGATATTTAATGGAATTTTGGTTAAGTTTTTTACCAATAGTTATTTATTTACTTTTAATAGCTTTGTTAACTATAGGAATAATTCTTGGAATTAAGACTATAATAACTATGAATAAGTTAGAAAAAGTAGTTGATAATGTTAACGAAAAAGTTGAGTCATTAAATTCAATATTTAGTATAATTGATTTTACAACTGATAAGATTGCTTCTTTTACTGATAAAGTTGTAGAAGTTGCAGGTAATTTATTTAGTAAAGTATTATTTAGAAAAAAAAGAAAGGATGAAAGTGAAGAATAATATGAAAAAAGGTGGATTAGGAAAATTTTTATGTGGAGCAGCTGTTGGAGCAGGTTTAGGTTTGTTATTTGCACCTAAAACTGGAAAAGAAACAAGAGCTGATTTAAAGAAAAAGTTTGATGAAGTATTAGAACAAGTTAAATCTATTAAAGCAGAAGATGTAAAAGAAAGTATTGTTAAGAAAGTTAATGAACTTCAAAAAGAATTAAAAGATTTAGATAAGGAAAAGGCTTTAAAAATAGCTAAACAAAAAGCTACTAAGATTCAAAAGAAAGCTGATGAATTATATAAATTAGCTGTTGAAAAAGGAACTCCAGTTATTGAAAAAAGTGTTGCTGAATTAAAACAAGCTACTGCTGATGTTTTAAAGAAAATTGTTGCTAAACTTGAAACAGAAAGTAAATAATTAAATAAACTTCCAAAATTGGAAGTTTATTTTTTTAGTACTGATTTTGAGTAAGGTCTTTTTTCATCGGTTCTACCTAAAAGATAATCAACTGAAACATTATAATAATCAGCCAATTTGCAAATATAGTGAATTGGTATTAGTCTTTTACCAATTTCATATTCACTATATTGTTGTCTTTTAATTCCTATTGCTTCTGCAACATCTCTTTGCAATAAATCTCTGTCTAATCTTATTTCTTTTAATCTATCTATATTCATTGTTACACCTCATAATAACATTGTTGCATATTATTGATAATCTTGCTTGACAATGCAAAATATATGTTGCATAATATTGTTATAAGCAAAATATATTTTGCACAATGGAGTGATAAGTGTGAATAAGAAAAAAATATTAACAATAATTTTAATAATATTATTTATTGGTTTTGTAGCTGAAAGAATAAATACTAATAAAAGTGATGTTTATGAAGAACAAAATAAAATCTCAATTAAGAAAAACAAAAATATGTTATCAATGAATTTAGAACAAACAGCAGGAGCAGGAGATTATAAAACAGTAACACAAAGTAGTTGGCCAACAGAAGGATATGAGTTTAATACAGAATTATCAAGATGTGAAAAAGGTAGTGAGCTTAGTTGGGATGATACAAAGAAAGCGGTAATAATGCAAGGAAATGTATCAGATAAATGTTATGTTTATTTTGATTTAATACCTTCAATGACTCTTGCGGAATATGTAATATCACAATACACTGGGGTACAAGGAGAAAATGGTATTTATTATCATAATTCAAGTCTAGAGAATGGAGCAGGTGATAACTCATATAGATATGCTGGAGCATCTAATAATGTAAATAATTATATTTGCTTAGGTTCAGATGCAACAACATGTCCAGATGCAAACTTATTTAGAATAATAGGAGTATTTGGAGACCAAACGAAAGTAATAAGAGCAAAATCAGTTGGTGACCAAAAATGGAACACATCAAAAGCAAATGCATGGTCAAGTTCAAGTTTAAATACATATTTAAATGGAGAATATTTAACAAATTTAGGAACATTAGCAGATAAAATAGCAACAACGACATGGAAAGTTGGAGGTGGAAGTAGTACATACTTATATGATGTACCAACAACAGCATATCAATATGAAGTAGGAAGTAGTGCATCAACAACTACATATGAAGCAAAAATAGGCTTAATGTATGCAAGTGATTATGGATTTGCGGCAAGTTCAAGTGCATGGACAACAAAATTAAGTTCTTATAGTAGTAATACATCAAAAAATTGGTTATATTTAGGTTCTTATGAATGGACTATTTCCCGCTATTCCGGCGGTACGACTGGTGCGTTCGTTGTGGGTGGCTCTGGCGGTGTCGGCAGCGATGCCGTGACTAGTAGCTGTGCGGCGCGTCCGTCCTTTAATCTTGAGTCTTCGGTAAAATATGTATCAGGGTCAGGAACTATTGAAAATCCAATAAGAATTAATTGATATACACTGATTGACGGACAGTTTTGAAAAAACATCGGTAAAACCTAGCAAAAAAGAGGTAAATAGTTCGGCCTATGTTGAACGATTTGCCTCTTTTTTTGAGTTATAAAGATGCTAAAATTATATAAAAAAGTTATAAAAACAACATTTTTACTCATTGTTTCTAATAAAATAGAAATTATTTCACGCAAAAAAAGTTGTAAATGTCAATATAAAATGTCATAAATTTTTTATAGTTAAAATGTTATATAAATGTTATTATAGAAACTGATAGAAATGTCAAAGTTAAAACCTTATATGTCATATAGAATAAATTTTATTGGTAATCTAATATATTTGGTTGAGTTTATAGCTCGATGAAATAGTGTTAAACCAATTTTGAATAATGACATAACTCTTACTTTTCCTTTATCTTTATACACTTTATGTGTAACTATTTTTTCATTTTTATAACATTTAGTATTTTTAGAATAATCTGCCCCAATAATTGTTAGAAAAAGAACAACAGTACAAGCCATAGTGTACATAGTGTTATAAGCTTTTTCACTTGCATTGTTAATAGCTTCTAAATAAAGTCCATTACTTTTTTGATTTTTAAAAACACATTCAATTGAACCAAAACGATGAGAATAATTTTGAATGGCATGTTCAACATCTTTGTTAGTCACAATAATCCAAGGGTCTTTAGTATTTAAATATTTACTAATAACAATATTGGTTTTATATTTTGTTTCATATAACTCAATATCTTTATGAACAATAGCATGATATTTATGAGAAGGTAAGTCAGAAAGCCATTTCCAAATTTTATGACCTTCTTTTTTATCATAAATAAAGAGTTTAATATTTTTCTTAAGTCTTATACAATAAGTGTGCCCTAAGGATGCAATTGTCTTTAATATATTTTCAGAATTAAACCATCGGTCAGCTAAGAAAATTAAGTCAAATTTTCCATCAAATAAGGCAGAAACATGCTTAATTCCTTCAATGATTAAAGCTTCATTAAAGGCAATGGTACCACCTTTTTCAAGTGAAACCTCTTTATTAATGTATTCTTGTTTAAAAGATTTAAACCAAATGGGAATACCTTGTTTTCCAACTCTCATAGTAAACATGAGAGTAACGTAATTATCATGAGAAAACATATGGTCAAAAGTAATATGAATTCTATTGTCTTTATGTTTTTTACTATATTTAGAAATAACATAAGTAATTAAAGCGTTAAAAAAGACTTCTGAATCAAATAAATCATTATTAAAAAATCTACGAATTCTTCTTTGAACTGATTCTAATTGAACATAAGAAAATTCATTTTTTTAGCATTTTGCTATATCTGTAGATACAACAGATTCAGAAGAAATCATTTCAAATAAAATTTCTGGAATGATATTTAATTGAGTTTTTCTTAAAATTGGAATATTATTTTTTAAAAATTCACGAATTTCATTTGTAATTTTCTCTTGAGTGTTATATAATTTATTCATGGCAACTCCTTTTTATTTTATTGGATATTATTATTTTAACATTAGAGTTGCCATTTTTAAAGAGTTTTTAAGAGGATTTGGTATAACGTGATAGTTATATCAAATTTTTAGTTTATAAAAACTGTCCGTAGCTAATTGATATACAGTAGATATACTATAAAAGTAGCATTTGCTACTTTTTCTTTTTTTTGCTATAATTTTGTTAAGTGAGTTGATAGATATGAGATTTAATAACATTTTTGAAGAAGAATATTATTTTCCTTGTGAAGGATTAACTTTAGATGAAGGTAGAGAGTTTAGATATCTTATGAATAATACATTTGATTTTTTAGAGGGTGATATTATTCAAATGCAATTAATTAAAAATGGTGAAGTAATTAATGCAAATGGTATGTATGGAAGTAATAGTGGTAATAAGACTTTTGTTGGTGAAATAATAAAAAGTAAAGATGGTTATGTAATTAGAAATACCATAAGTAATTTAGATAATGGAGAAAGTAAACCCATAATAAGTGAAACTATTTTTATATATGAAGGAGATAATATAAAAGTAATAAGTGGGGGAAAATCAAGAGTTATTGAAAAAATAAGTAAAGAAGAATTTTTAAATAGATAATTTTTCATATGTTTTTCACAAATAAAAATTATAATAATTGGTGGGTGGTAAAATGCGTGTTTTAGTAGTAGATGATGAAAAATTAATTAGAGATGTAATTAAAGAATATTTGTTATTAGAAAATATTGAAGTAGAAGAAGCAAGTAATGGTGAAGAAGCATTAAATAAAGTAAAGCAAGAAGATTTTGATATAATAATAATGGATATAATGATGCCAAAGATGGATGGATATACTGCATGTAGAGAAATTAAAAAGATAAAAGATATACCTTTTATAATGCTTTCTGCGCGTGGTGAAGAATATGATAAACTAATTGGTTTTGATTTAGGAATTGATGATTATGTTACAAAACCATTTAGTCCAAAAGAATTGGTAGCAAGAATAAAAGCTGTAACTAAAAGAAGAGAAGTAACAAGTAATATTTATGAAATTAAGGGTATTAAACTTGATAATTTAGCTCATGATGTATTTGTTGATAATAAAAAAATATATTTAACACCGAAAGAATATGAGTTGCTTAAATATTTTATTGATAATAAAAATATTGCTTTATCTAGAGAAAACTTACTTTCTCATATTTGGGGTTATGATTTTTATGGTGATGATAGAACTGTTGATACTCATGTTAAAACTTTAAGAAAAAACTTAGGTAAATATAAAGATATGATAGTTACAGTAAGAGGACTGGGATATAAATTTGTTTATGAAGACGAAAAAGAAAACTAGTATACAAGCTAAAACCTTGTTCTTTTTATTAACTTATAATATTGTTATTATCCTATTACTTTGGGTTTGTCAAATAAAAATATTGGATATTTATTATGAAAAAGAACAAGTTGATAATATGAATAATATAGTTAAATCATTAAATTCAACTGATAGTAGTAATTTAACTTCAACATTACAAGATATTGCTTATGAAAATGATGTTTGTATTGTTTTATCTGATGATATAAGTGTTGTTGGTGCTTATAATATAAATATGAATGGATGTATTTTAAAAAATAATAATTCTAAAGTAAGAGAATTAATGTATAACTTTGTTAATTCTGATGAAACATTTAAATCATATAAGTTTATTAATGAAGATAAACATATTTCAGCATTATTATATGGTATTAAATTAGATAATAAAACAGCTTTTATTTATTCTAATTTGGAAGATATATCTGATTTTACTATTTTGATTAAACAACAATTAATGTATGTATGTATTATTGGTATATTTATAGCAATTATAATATCTATTTTCTTATCAAGTAAAATAACTGAACCAATAACTAAGATAACTAAGAAAGCTAAGAAGTTGGGAAGTGGAGATACAGAAGTTACATTTGAAGAGTCTGGTATTAAAGAGATTGATGAATTAAGTGAAGCATTAACTCAAGCTCAAATGGAAATGGTTAAAACTGATGAGTTAAGAAGGGATTTAATGGCAAATGTTTCTCATGATTTAAAAACCCCACTTACTATGATAAAAGCATATGCCGAAATGATAAGAGATATTTCTTATAAAGACCATGATAAGATGAATGAACATTTAGGAATTATTGTGGATGAAACTGATAGATTAACAGTTTTAGTAAATGATATTTTAGATTTATCAAGAATGCAATCAAATGCTGATACTTTAAGTATTGAAACCTTTGATTTAGCAGATAATATTAAAACTATTGTAAATAGATATCAAATTATTAAAGAAACTGAAAAATATATAATAAATGTTGAAATGCCAGAAAGTATTAAAATTAAAGCTGATAAAAAGAAAATAAATCAAGTAATATATAATTTAATAAATAATGCTATTAATTATACTGGGGAAGATAAAACTGTAACTGTCAGGGTTACAAAACATAAAAAATATTATCTGGTAGAAATTATAGATACCGGAAAAGGTATTAAAGAAAGTGAAATTCCTTATATATGGAATAAATATTATAAAAATGATAAGAACCATCAAAGAAATGTTGTTTCAACTGGATTAGGTTTATCAATTGTTAAAGAAATACTGGAACTTCATGGTTATGAATATGGGGTTAAAAGTGTGTTAAAAAAGGGGTCAACATTTTATTTCAAAATCAAGATATAAAACTTTCATAATTTCAACATAAATATTTCATATTTCTTTGTTATCATTAATATGTAACAAGGAGGGATGTTATATAAGATAAAAACCTGGGTTTATAAATTAGAATATAAACTATACACAATTAACATAAAAACTCAAAACTCACACTTTTAAAAGAGGCTGGATAGCCTCTTTATTTTGCTAAAAAAAATAACTCAACTAAAAGTTGAATCTAGTTCAACTTTTAAGTTATAGAAAATTTAAGTTAAAAATGATAGTATGATGTTGGAGGTAAGAAAATGAAAAAACATGTTAAAATGTTAATTGCTGTAATAGCTGGATTAATTATAGGAGGAGGAAGTGCTTTTTTAATATGTCAAAGAAATAACGATAATATTGAACTACTTCCAAAGCAAGAAAAGTCGGAAGGACTAAGGGGTGTTTATGATATTGATAAAAATATCAACGAAAAAACTATAGATAACTATCTTGGTAGACCTGATGTTGTTTATAGAGATGTTAGAATGTTGGAAGATTCTGCTACATGGGAAAATAAAGGTGGAGAAAGAGATTTAACTGGATTTGTAGATGGGTTTGAAGTAATTCCGTATGCTTATTTAACCGAGTTTCCTAAAGAATATGTTGATCAAAAGAAAAGTGAAAATATAACAGGTCTTTATAAAGGGAAAACTTTGTTTAGGTTAGAAGATGGTAAATATGTTGCTAATTATAAAGAATCTATGGAAATATTAGAATATATTTTTCCTAAAGATAAAATTATATTTATTATGTGTGGTGCAGGTGGTTATGCTAATTTTACTAAGCAAATGCTTGTATCTCTTGGATGGGATAAAAGTAAAATTTATAATGTTGGTGGTTATTGGAATTATGAAGGTAAGAATGCTATAAGTACAAAAATAGATGGTTCAGATAAATGTGATTTTTCTAAAGTTTCTTATCATAATATTGATTTTGATAGACTAACGGAGTTAAAATAATGTTAAAAAAGATATTATTATTTGTTGCATGTATGTGTTTATTAACTAGTTGTTCTAGCAATAAAAAAATTTATTTAAGCAATGAGTTTTACAGTGAAGGTAATTTTAAAGAAATTAATAATGATTCAATAAATCAGTATAATAATAAAACATATCTTTTGTTTACTTATAATAATTATTGTAGTTTACCTATTCCTTGTGATAAAATTTTCCTGGAAGTTGCGAAAAAAAATAATATTAGTATTTTATCTATGCCATTTTCTGAATTTAAAAAAACAGTATTTTATGATACTGTTAAGTATGCTCCATCAATAATAATTGTTGATGAAGGTAAAGTAATTAAATATTTAGATGCTAACAAAGATGAAGATTTAGAAAAATATCAAGATGTTGATAAATTTGAGAAATGGCTAAATGAAAGTATTTATTTGAAAAAATAAAACAACCACAAAGTGTGGCTGTTTTTTAATCTATAAAAACTCCCCAACCATTTACAACTGTTCTTCCCTTTGGTATTGGAATACCTAAAGCATTCTTTGGTGAGTTTAAAAGTTCTCCATTTACAACTAATTGTGTACTTGCACCGCCATCTAGGTTTGCTGCAGTTGTGGCACCATATTTTTCTAATACATCAATTCCTTCATTAAAGGTTATTCCTGAATAAGATAATCCATCCGTTACAAGGAATAAAATAATGCCGTCATCTCGTTGTGCTATCATGTTTCTTGCAGCTTTAGTTGGTTTTAAATTAGTTTGTCTTTTACCATTAATGATTAGAAAAGGTCCAAATTCTAAACCATCACGCATTCCCATTTCAACAGCTTTTTCTCCGGTAGCATGAACAAGCATTAATTTATTATCATTGCTCATGCCAATAATATCTGACTCTCTACTATGAGATTTATAAATAACTTTTCCATTTTCTATAATGTAACCGAAAGGAATATCTTTACTAACTTTTCCATCATCGTAAAAACCTCCGCCATTTACACCAATTGTGGCTCCATATCTTTTAGTCATATCGATTATATTTTCTTTTCCATCATTATTCGGGGTTTTAAAAGCTCTAGATTTCATAATATGAACATCACTTGGGTCATATACAACAACTAACCAACCTTTATTATTAGCAACTGTTAAATCAATTATTTTATAATCATTATTTTCTCCACGATTTTGAATTTCTGCTTCATATTTATTATCATAAACTTTTTCTTCATTTGTATCAATTATCAAACTGTTGTTAAAAGTTATTTTTTGATAATCATTGCTACTTTCATATTCGTTATTTTGAAACCTTTTTTGTATCATATAATTTTTAATGTTGTCTTGAAATGCAAAAGTAAGTAGTAAAACTATAGCAAAAAACAAATCTATTGTAAGTATTATTTTATTTCTTTTCATTTGGCACCATCCCCATAAATATATGTATCATTTTCTTTAATTAAATTTTTAATTATATCTTTTGATAAAGTAATTGTATATCTTGTTTCATGTTCTTTTTTTGTATCTCCATAAATAATTGGATTATTATAGATTAAAGCAAATGTATTTATTTTATTTGGTAAGTAATAATTAGTTACTTCATTATCAAATTTTATATCTAATATGTTAGGAATACCAATCTTTTTAATAATTTTTTCTTTTGTTAAATCATTTTCTTTGTTATTGTAGTCTTTAGTATAAATGGTTGTATCTTGTAATAAATCTTTATAATCTAATTTTTCAAAAAATTCATTATTTAAATAAACTAAAACATTTTCTATAAGTAAATTATTTAAAGTTTTAGTACTCATTAATTTTATGTTATCTTTTAAATCATAAACGATGTAAGTATCATTTCCCAGCTTTACCTTGCTACCAATTGATAATGTATCTTCATTAATAATATATGGACTATCAATATTTCCATTACCACTTTTATATGTTGTATCTGGTTTTAATGTAACTACTGGTCTTATTTCATAAAAATTATTTTCATTTGATGTGCTAATATTATTGCCATTTGTATGATTTAAATTGTTATATAGCCACATTATTTCATTATCTTTGGTAATAAAAGTTTTTTCATCATCTAAAGAATTTATGTAGTCGTATACACTAAGCAGAGTGATGTAATTATCTTTATTAGTTTTATTACATGTTATTTCATTGTTAGTGTAAGTATCAATACATACTTTAGTTTTTGTTAAATAATTAGTATCTAAGTTATTTTCTAGATTTTTAAAAAATGTATTAACTAAGTTTTTAGGTAACATATTGATATAGTCATCTAGGATTAAAGTAATTGAACTATCATTATTTATTTTAATTATTCTCCATGTAAGATTATTAAATTTAACATAATTATTAGTGACATTTCCTTTGCAAATATAAGTGTTATTATCATTATATAATTCATTATTTTTTATAATATATTCTGATAATAAATTAATGTTTTTAGTGGAATTATAAATTTTAAATATGTTAAATAAAATTAAAATTATAATAATAATTAATATAATACATAGTAAAGTAAATATAAAATCTTTTTTCTTTTTCATAGTAACCTCAGAACAATAATAACATATAATTAATGTATTTGCAAAATAAATATTTTGTTTTATAATATATATAGTGATGTTTATGAAGAAAGTATTGGGTATTATAGTTGTTATTTTATTGTGTTTAATAAGTTTTTTTCTATATAAAGAATATTTTGATAATAAAGATATTATAACTAGTGTTTTTAAAGCTCAGGATAATAAAGATAAAATATTATATAATAATTGTTTAAATAGCTCTTATAAATATGATGGTATTGATGATGATTTTAATGAGTTTGTTAGTGTTTATAAAAATAATGTTGCTATTTATTTTAAAGATATTAATAATGATTATGTGTTAGAGTATAATAGTAATAAAATATTTTATTCTGCTAGTACATCAAAGGTTTTTATGGTTATTTATTTGCTTGAACAATATAGAAATAATAATTTAGATTTGGAAACAAAATTAGTTTATAAACCAAGCGATGCTATGCAGGGTAGTATTGGAATGAAAAAGCATAAATATTATGATGAAGTACAAATAAGTGAACTTATTAGTCATATGTTAGAATATAGTGATAATACAGCTTATTTTATGTTGATAAAATATGTTGGTTTAGATACTTTGAAAGAATATTTTAAAGAATATAATTTAGTTATGGAAAGTTATGACCCTTTTATTAGAAATTATAGTGCATCTTTAGCAAATAAATCATTAGAAAGGTTATATAATCTTTTATTAGTGGATGATAATTATTCTAAATTAATTAAAGATGCAATGAATAATAGAAATATGAATTATTTAAGATTTGATGATAAAGTAATATATCATAAATATGGGTATTATGATGTTAGTTATCATGATATTGGTATGTATTTAGATACTGATTATCCTTATTTTATATCAGTTTTAACTTTATATGGTAATGGTAATTATAGTGAAGTAGTTAATAATATAAGTAAAAAAGTTTACGAAATATATGCTAAAAATTTAAAATTAAAAGAAGAACATTGTAAAAGTTTAATTGAAGAATAATGTCTTAAAAGTAGTGTATAATTGTCAATTTGTGTATAGTTGACAGTTTCTTTCTTGTAACCTTTTGTCGAGCGGTGTCGAAACGCTTGCAATGTGAAAAAATCTGTGTATAATAACGTCCTTGAAAGGAGGAAACCTTAATGCACGGAGTAAAGACTGAGGAACTAATTATGAAAGATACTACAATTAAGAAACTATTTACTTCCACAGAAGAAGGCAGAGAATATCTTGCTACAATAGTTTGCAAAATTTTAGATTTACCACCGGAAAATTTTACATTTGAAATGATACATCCTGAGATTGGTGTGAATGAAAATGTTGTAAATAGTGAAGTTGATATAGCTTTAGAAAGTAATGAAATAGTTGTTAATGTAGAAATCAATAGTCAAAAGAGACATAGTTATGAGAGAAAAAATGTATTTTATGTTTGTCAACTTTTATTAAGACAAATAAAATCATCTGATGACTATAAAAAGAAATTAAAGAAAATTTATCAAATCAATTTAAACTCTTTTAATATCTCTGGTGATGATAGATTTGTTGTAGTAAGTAAAATGTTAGATGTTGAAACAAAACAAGAGTTACATCCAATATTTGAAATCTTTGATGTTAATCTTGCAAAAATCTTTGATAAGGATTATACTATTATTAAGGAAGACAAAGAGTCTTTAATGAATTTGCTTTATATATTAGTATGCAATAAAGAAGCGGATTTATGGGATATGTATAGTGGAGATGATTTTATGGCAAAAATTGTTGAAGTGACAAAGTCAATAACAGATGATTTTGATAGAAAACTTTATTATGACAAAGAAGCTCTTGATAAAGCAGATTATGAAGAAGGCATGGCTGATGCTAAGTTAGATGTTGCAAAAGCTATGTTAGAAGAAAATTGCAATATTGAGTTTATTGCCAAAATGACTAAACTTTCATGTGAAGATGTCGAAAAACTAAAAGAAGAACTGAAATAAAGTTCTTCTTTTTGATTACATTCTAATATACATATAATAATGTTTTATTTCATAATCTTTTATAGGGGATTTTAATGAAAAAAATATTACTATTAATTATGCTTTTAATACCATTTAATGTTGTTGCTATGAGTGCTTCAAGTATGGTAGCAGTTGATTTAGATAATGATTATGTATATTTTGATGCAAATAAAGATGACAAAAGATTGATTGCAAGTATTACAAAAATAATGACAACGATAGTTACAATAGAAAATATTGATATTGATAAAAAAATAACTGTAGGAAAAGAAGTTTTAAAAGCATATGGTAGTGCTATATATATTAATGTTGGGGAAAAAATAACAATTAGAGATTTACTTTATGGTCTTATTATGCGAAGTGGTAATGATGCAGCGGTTGTTTTAGCTAAGAATGTTGCAGGTTCTATGGAAGGATTTGCTCACCTTATGAATGAACTAGCAAGTAATATAGGAATGAAAAACAGTAATTTTGTAAATGCTCATGGTTTAGAGGAAAATGATGGTAGTGCTAATTATTCTACTGCTTATGATATGGCTTTAATAACAAAGTATGCTATGAATAATAAAACTTTTAGAGAAATATTTGGTACTAAAAATTATGTTGCTAAGTCAAGTGATAAAACTTATAGATGGACAAATAAAAATAAATTGTTACATAGTGAAGATTATATTACAGGGGGTAAAACAGGATTTACCAAAAAAGCAAGAAGAACACTGGTAACAACTGCTTCTAGAAATAATATAAATGTTGTGGTGGTAACATTAAATGATGGAAATGACTTTTTAGACCATAAAAATATGTATGAAGAAATATTTAGAAATTATGAAGCAGTTAAAGTACTTAGTAAAGATAATATAAAGATAAAAGATGAAAAAGTTTATAAAAATGATACATTGTATTTAGATGAAGATATATATGTAAGTGTAAAAAATAAAAATAAAGATAAAATTGATGTAAATTATGATTTGTTTGATGAAGAAAAATATTCTTCTGGAGATGTAGTAGGTTATGTAAGTGTTAGTTTAAATGGCAATGTTATTAGAAAAGAAAATATTTATGTTAAAAAAGAAGAAGTAAAAGAATATGTTAGTTGGTGGACAAAGTTCTTGAGGTGGCTAGGATGGTAAGTTATATTTGGTTTTTCTTAATAATTATTGGTATTGTTTATTCCTTATTAACTGGTAACGTAGCCAATATAAATGAAAGTATTTTAACTAATGGGACAGAGGCTTTGGAGCTTATGTTATCTATATTTCCTGTTATAGTTTTATGGAGTGGCATTATGAAAATTGCTGAAGATGCTGGGTTACTTGTTAAATTTGCAAAGTTTTTAGAGCCAATTTTATCAAAACTTTTTCCAAGTGTTCCAAAAGATAACCCTGCTTTAGGTTATATTGCTTCAAATATTGCTGCTAATATGATGGGACTTGGAAGTGCTGCAACACCATTTGGATTAAAAGCAATGAGTGAACTGCAAAAAATAAATGATAAAAAAGATACTGCTAGTGTACCGATGATTACATTTTTAGTTTTAAATACAGCAGGAGTAACAATTGTACCAACAACTGTGCTTGCTTTAAGAATATCGTATGGGTCAGTTAATCCTTCAGAAATAATTGTGCCTGGTGCTATTGCAACATTTTGTTCATGTATTGGAGCTGTGTTAATAGATTATTTTATAAGAAAGCGAGGTAAAAATTGAACACTTTATCTAAGATAGTTATACCTCTTTTTGTCTTTTTTGTTGTTTTTTATGGTTTTATAAAGAAAGTTAATTTATATGATTCTTTTTTAGAAGGTGCTAAAGAAGGGTTACAGATATCTGTTAATATATTTCCAAATGTTTTAGCGATGGTTTTTGCAATAAATATTTTTCTTGATAGTAATTTTGTTTATGAAATATTAAGAGTTTTTGAAGGATTTTTAATGAAATTTAACATTCCTTTAGATATTTTACCAATGGCTATTTTAAGACCGATATCAGGTACTGCTACTTTAGCTATAATGAATGATATATTTATGAATTATGGACCTGATTCTTATGCTGGAAGACTTGCAAGTGTTCTTCAGGGGTGTACTGATACCACAATTTATGTTTTAGCTTTGTATTTTGGTTCAATTGGAGTAAAAAAAATAAGGTATTCTTTGGTAGTGGGGTTAATTGCGGACTTAATTGGTATTACAATTGCTTTTATTTTAACGGCGATATTTTTCTAATATTGTTTTAATTTATTTAAAATCATGTTATAATTTAATTGAAGGAGACCAATATGGAAAGATTACAAAAAGTTATAGCATCATATGGTTATGCATCAAGAAGAAAAGCAGAAGATTTAATTAGACATGGTAAAGTGTTAGTAAATGGTAAAGTAATAACTGAGCTAGGTACTAAAGTTCTAGCTAATGATATAATAAGTATTGATGGTGTTATTATAAATAAGGATGTAAAACATGAATATTATTTACTTAATAAACCGAGACAAGTAATAAGTAGTGTGGAAGATAAATTGGGAAGAATAACAGTTAGGGATTTAATAAATACTGAAGCTAGAATATATCCAGTGGGAAGACTTGATTATGATACAACAGGTTTAATTATTTTAACTAATGATGGAGATTTTGCTAATATGCTTATGCATCCAAGTTATGAAATAGAAAAAACGTATGTTGCTAAAATAAATAAAGTACTTGATAAGGATGATATAAATAAATTAAAAAAAGGTATTGTTATTGATAATAGAAAAGTTGATATAAAAAGATTTAAAGTAAGAAAAAAGGATGTAGAAAAGAACACATCAATTGTGGAACTTACAATTGTTGAAGGAAGAAATCATATTGTTAAAAAAATATTTGAAAGTATGAGAATTGATGTTATTAAATTGAGTAGGGTAAGTTATGCCTTTTTAAATTTGGATGGACTTAAATCTGGTGAATATAGGAAACTTAGTATTAAAGAAATTAAAAAATTATATGCATTAAAAAAATGTTAAGTTTAGAGACTTAGCATTTTAATTTTCTTCTTCAATGATTTCGATAGCTGCAGTTGGACAAGAACTTATAGCGTTTTCTAAATCCTTACTATCTAAATTATCACTATTTGTAGCTTGTGATAGACCATCAACTATTTCAAAATGTTCGGGGTCAATAGCAGCACACATTCCACAGCCGATGCAATTTTCATTAACATTTAGTTTCTTCATTATGCCCTCCTTTTTTTATTATAGTGGATAGTTTTAAAAAAATCAATTATTTATGCTTTAAAAATATTCTTAAATATGTTATTATGAGTATAGAGGTTTTGAAAATGGAAACAAGAATTGATAAATATAATGAATCTAGAAGTATGTCAAGGGTTGCTAAAAATAGTGATTTATATAAAGAAATAAATGATAGCGCCTTGGATAATTTTAGTGTGCGTAGTAATGCCACAGTTATTGGTAATCAAGAAAAAGAAATAGATGTTGAACAAATTAAAAAAATTCTTGATAAAAGATATAATAGTGCTCCGAAAAGAAAAAGTATTAGAATAGAACCTCAAGAAGAAGTAAGTAGAATAAGTGTTGATGATACAAAAGAATATGATTTAACTAAAGTTTTGGAAAAAGCTAAAGATGAAAAAGTTGAAACATATGAAGAAATTAGAGCTAAGAAGTTAAGAAATACACAATATGATATATTAAATAATTTGAATTTAGATGTAAAAGAAGATACAGAAGAAAAAAAGATTGACCCAGAAGAAAATTTAATGAATTTAATAAATACTATTACAATAAATGAAGCTAAGAAAAAGGAAAGTGTTAAGGAAGATATTGACCCGTTAGATATATTAACAGATTTAAAGGGTGAAGATAATACACAAGTTTATGATAGTATTACTAGTGTAACTACAATTACAGAAGTAAAAGAAAAAGAAAAAGAAAAAGAAAATAAGGATAAAGAAGAAGTAATAGATAATTCTTTTTATACAGATAATTTATTTAAGAAGAAAGATTTTGAAGATGATAGTAATGATTTTGTAGATGAAGAAAAGTTAGGAATAGGAATTAAAATATTAATAGCATTAGTTATAATAGTGTTTGTAGTGGGATTAGTTTTATTTATAAAATCTGTTATATAATCATATTATTTAATATGAAAAAGTTTAAGAAAAGAAAAATAGTTAAAATATCGAAGGTTTATTTAGGAGTAGTAACTTTGATATTTTTTTTGACAATTTTACTTTTTAATATATATAGTAGAGTAGCTAGTGATAATTTAATAGAAGTATCTTTTATTAAATTAAATGAGTTTATGGAGAGTTTTTTAAGTAATAATATTAATTATGATTTGTTAAAAGATGATGTAATGAAAGATATTATAGTTATTAATAAAAATAAAGATGGTGAAATACTTTATGTAACATATGATATGGACCAAGCATATTTTGCTTTAGAGGTTGTTACGCAAGAACTTGAAAGTGCAATTAGTGAATTAGAACATGGTGAAAATAATATTAATCTTAAAAATATAATTAGTGGAAAAAATGGTATTGCTCTAAAAATGCCAATGTTTATAAATAGTAAAGATATTTTTTTATCTAATTTAGGTCCAAGTATTTATGTTCCAATTAATTTTGTGGGTTCAGTTTTAACTAATATTAAAACTAAAATTACTGATTATGGAATTAATAATGCTTTGGTGGAAATATATGTTACTGTTGTGCTTGATACAAATTTAATAAGTCCAGTGGTGGAAAAGAGTAATAAAATTAATTATGATGTTTTAGTGGCATCAACTGTTGTTAATGGTCGAGTTCCTGAAGTTTATGGTGGTTTAATTCAAAGTAAAAGTAATAGTTTAACAAAACAAATTGAATAATTTGTGTTAAGTACAGGTAAAAGTAGTGATATTCTTGTTTGCAAGTAGTAAAATGTGTGGTATAATTTTGTGTAAGGTGAAGAATAGTGGATAAAGTATTTATTAATAATGCATTTACTAAAGCTTGTGATTGTTACTTAGATAGTAATGATAATGTAAAAGGAGTTATGTATAACTCTTTCTTAGTAGTGGTTATTAGAATGCTTGTTAGTATATACAGTGAACTTGATATAATAAATCCTAAAGTAATGGGCGATGAAGATTTATTAAAAGAAAACTTATGTAAGTTTGGATATAGTAAAATGGATGTAGAAGTATTTTTATCAAATATGGAATTGTTTTATGAGTTTGAGAATGCTAATAATAATGATAAATTTAGAAAAAGAAATCCATATTTTATAATAATACAAAAAGAATTAATAGATATGTTTATAAAAAAGAAATTAAATTTTTATATAACTAATGATGAAGTAAGGGAGTTTTATGATTTATTATATACTCCTTATGCAACTAATCCTTTGAGGGTATCATTTAATTATTTACATGCTAAAGATATTTTGAAAATAGATAGATATTTTAGGATAGAAATGAAAGAAAATGTTAAAATAATATTACCAAAAGAAAAACATTTGTTAAATGCGTTAGCATATGAAATGATTAATTATAATTATGATTATGTTAAGAATTTAGATAGTAGTGAAATAGATAAGATTAATTCACAAGTATATGATTATTTTAAGATAAGAGAAAATGCTATTAATAAAGAGTATTTGTTAGAAAAAGAAATAGAGAGAATAGTAAAAGAAAATAATAAAGTAACTAGTGGTAATGGGTATGTAGATATATTATTAGTTTTAAGTGTTATTTGTACAGTATTAATGTTGTTAGGTATAGTATTATTTATTTTAGTTTAGGAGGGGTTATGGAAATTGTTGTTATAGATGATAAAAAATATGAAGTAATGGAAAATGTTAAAGATGCTTTAAATATAGAAGATTTAGAGGGTAAGATTACAGAATATTATGATGGTTTTGATTATATTTTAGGGGATTATGCATATGGTAAAGTAAGACTTAAAGGGTTTAATGATAAAGATAATAAGTATTTTAAAGCAATTAATGATATAAGTAAAGTAAAAGAATATATTGAAAATTGTTGTGCTTATGGATGTAAATATTTTATATTGAAAAAGATAAAATAATTTGTTATAATTAAAGAGAATAAAAAAGAAGGGATTTGAATAGTATGGAAAAATTAAAGATAAATACTGTATCTGGAAATGTTTTGGAAAAACCAATTGTTACTGCTTTTAAAAGTAATGGTGGGGAATATGTAGTTTTAGATAATGAAATGAATGGTACAATGGGATTACCAATTATTTTAGTTTCTAAATTAGAAAATGGAAGTTTAGTTATTGTTCCTGATAGTGAATGGAATGCTGTTAAGGAAGCTTTAAGATTAATTATTTCTGGTAATCAAATGGAATATGTTAATGTTGGAAATGTTTTAAGTAGTGAAGATACTTTCTTTAAACAATTAACTTTACCAGTTGCTTCATTTGAAGCTTTAAAGAATAGTTATAAACCTGTTGGTCATGAAAAAGTTACTTTAGAAACTCCAGAAGTAAATGTTGAACCAGTTGTTCAAGCTACTCCAGTTCAAACACCAGAAGTTGTGGAAAGTCCAATTGTAATGAATGATGCTCCAGTTGCTCCACAAATGCCAGAAGCAAGTGCTCCAGTGGCCCCAATTATGCCTGAAGCACCAGTAGAAGCTCAAAGCGTTGCAGAAGTTCCAGCTTATACAGAAAAAGTTGCTCCAATGCCAAGTGTGGAAGAAATTCCAGAAGAACATGATGATGTACCAGTTGATTTTACTGCTGATAAAGAAGCTTTCTTAAAAGCTTGTGAAAACATGTTTGATGCATTAGTTGCTAAATTTAATAAATAAAAAAATAAAAACTTCGTATCTTAAAATGATATGAAGTTTTTTATTGCTTATCTTTTATTATTATTTCTAAGTTATAGGTCTTCTGATTTCATTTGATGCTTGTCAATCTCTGGATTTATCAATGTTTTTAGCAAACTCCTTTTATGTTAAATTTCTATTTTCACGAATAAATTTAAGTATGTCTTTACCAGCATACTTGTTAGCCTTTATTTCCATTTGTTCATACTAATCAAATTATAACACATTTATTTTACTTAAACAATAGACATAAAAGTCTATTTCTTTTAATATTATGTAATATGAAAGAAACATTGGAATATTACTATAATTTAGATATAGATACAATTGAAGAACTTGATGGGAAATATCATGTAAAAGTAGAAAATCAAGATTTCTTTTTTGTGTTTTATAATCGTGGTATAGAAGAATTAGAAGACATAATAAATGTATGTAACGAAATGATTTTAAAAGGAATTAATGTTCATGAAGTAATAAGAAATAGAAATAATAGTTATTTAACCAAAGTAAATGAATATGGCTATATACTTTTTAAAGTAAGTAATATGATGGAAGAATATGATATTTTTGATATAGTAAATATAAGTAATAAGTTAGTATTAAATAATAATAAGTCTAATCTTTATAGAAATAATTGGGGGACATTATGGAGTGAAAAAGTTGATTATTTTGAATATCAAATAAGAGAGTTAGGTATAGAAAAAAGTGTTGTTAATAGTTCTTTTAGTTATTATATTGGTCTTTCTGAAAATGCCATTAGTTATGTAAATAATGCTAATTTAAAATATGGGGGAATAAGTAATGGTAGAATAGTTTTATCCCATAGAAGAGTGTTTTTTCCAAACTATAAGTTAAATTATATGAACCCACTTTCTTTTATATTTGATTTAGAAGTTAGAGATGTAGCAGAATATTTAAAAGCAATGTTTTTTAAAAAAGATATGGAATATTGTTTAGATGAATTAAGAAGTTATTTAAGTATTAGAAGATTAAATATATATGAATATCATATGTTTTATGCTAGAATGTTATATCCAACATATTATTTTGATTTATATGAAGCTGTTATGAATAAGAATGTAAGTGAGGAAGAATTAGTTAAGATAGTTAAAAGAAGTAATGAATTTGAAGAGTTCTTAAAAAAAACATATTTAGAAATATCTAAATATGTTAAGTTAGATAAAATAGATTGGATTATAGAGGGACATTAATTACTCCTTCTAGTTCAGGTATCTGAGCTTGGAAAAAGCTTAGTACACCTTCATTTAATGTGTTATCTTGAAACATACAGCTTTGGCATGCTCCAGTTAAGCGAACATAAAGATAATTATCTTCATATTTTATAAATTCTATGTCTCCGCCATCCATGTTTAAGTATGGTCTTAGTTCATCAACCATTGTTTTTATTTTATCTATTAATTCATTTTTATCCATTTTTAAATCACCTAGGGGTATTATATAATGAAATCCTTGCTTTTGTCTAGTATTTTTTGTTATACTTAAGATGTAAGAAGGTGAAGTATGTTAAATGTTGGAGATATTGTACTTGCTAAAGTAACGGGAATATCTGATTTTGGTTTCTTTGTTAGTGTAGGTGAGTATTCTGGTTTGTGTCATATATCTGAAGTATCAAATGATTTTGTAGATGATATTGAAAAATTTGTTGCTGTTGGGGATGAAGTCTATGTTTTAATTTTGGATATTGATGATGAGGAAAAAAAATTAAAAGTTTCAATAAAAGATATTTATTATTTAAGTTGCGATGATGAAAATAAAATTGTTGAAACTAGAAGAGGTTTTTTACCTTTGAAGGATATGTTACCAGTGTGGATAAAAGAAAAAATGAATGAATATGAAAAGGAAAAGAATAGTTAGTTATTATTCTTTTCCTTTTTCTATTGGTGTAAATAGTTCTGCAATGTCTGTTTCTAAGGCATCTGCAATTCTTCCGAGTATTACTATTGTAAAACCTCTTTGCATTTTTTTACTTTCTATTTTAGCAAGATAATTCATAGTAATGCCAACTTTATCTGCTAATTGTTGTTGAGTTAATCCTTTGTTTTCACGAATTCTTTTTATATTATATCTGATTATATCAAAATAATAAGTGTCATCATGCATTTTTTTCACCATCCTATTTATATTATGGACAAAATGTCCAACAAAATATATGGACAGTTTGTCCAATATATGTTATAATTTAAAATAGAAAGGAGTATATAACTTATGGCATTAATAAAATGTAGCGAATGTGGAAAAGATATGAGTGACAGAGCACCAATATGTCCAAATTGTGGATTTAAAAATAATGTAATGTTTTGTCCTGAATGTGATAAACAACTAAGTAGTAAGGCTTCCTTGTGCCCTAGTTGTGGATTAGTTTTTAAAAGTGTTGTTGGTAATGGCAATGATACAAAGGGAGAAAATTATGGTTTATCAATAGCAGCGCTAATATGTTCTTTGTTGGGATATACAACATTTATCGGTTTAATATTAGGAATTATTGTATTAAATTCTAATAAGGGTAAGAATAATTCTGCAAAGACAATGGGGTTAATATCTGTGATTATAAGCAGTGTAGTCCTATTTATTGGATTTTTATTTATTGTTTCCCAATAGTAGAAAGTGAGTGATAAAGATGGCTTTGATAAAGTGTTATGAGTGTGGAAAAGAAATAAGTGATAAAATTAAGTATTGTATTAAGTGTGGTGCTCCGATAAAAGATAAAAAAAATATAAAAATACAACCAGATGAGTATAAAGATACTTATCAAGATATTATAACTAAGATAATTGCTATATTTATCTTGGCTTTTTTGGTGTTTGTTGGTAGCATTATAATAGTAAAATTGTAATTTAATGAGGAGGGAAAAATTGTGGCTTTAATAAAATGTAGTGAATGTGGCAAAGAGATAAGTGATAAAGCTAAAACTTGTCCAAATTGTGGAAATGCTGTAACAACTTATGTAAAGTGTAGTGATTGTGGGGAAAGGTTTGTATCTAGTGATTTATCTTGTTCAAATTGTGGTTGTCCAAATTATAGTATTAGAAATTATACAAATGAAGATAAATGCGATTCACTTTGTTTAAGTGGGATGATTGTTGGAATTGTATCCTTTTTTATAGATTTTTTTGGTTTGGTTTCAGCAACAGGCTTAACTTTATCAATTATTGGATATTCAAATGCAAAAAACAAAAAAAGTAAAAATTTTGCAATAATTGGTATAGTTTGTAGTGGTTTAGAATTAATTTTAAAGTTTATTCAGTTAGTAAATATAATGTAAATATTTCTGTATAAGTTGTGAGGATGGTGTAAAAATGGCGTTGATAAAATGTAATGAATGTGGAAAAGAGATAAGTGATAAAGCAGTAAGATGTCCTTATTGTGGTGTTTTTGTAGAGGAAGACCAATTAATAAAATGTAGTGAGTGCGGTGCTGATGTTATTTTTGATAGTGAATTTTGTCCAAATTGTGGATGCTCAATACATAATGATGAAGATGAAATATCTTATAATGGTGGTAATAATATAATGTATCATATTGATGGGCATATTCTACCTGGTTTATTATATATAATTGTTGGTGTTGTAGCCATTGTTTGGGGTTTATCATTAAGCTATAATGGCACATCAACAGATAGTAAGACTTATGGTGGAGATGCATATACTGGTATTCAAAATGCTAGCGCGAAAGCAGCTAATAATATTAATCGTTTAGGTGATACTGTATGCGTTGGATTAAAAGGTATTTTGATTGTGATTGGCGGAATACTATGTATTTATGGTTATTCATCTATAAAAAAGGTTGAAAAATAAAATGCCATAGTAAGATGCAACAATTGGTAAGGCAACAAAATGTGTTTATAAGACTGGTTGTGTTAAATTATACAAAAGAATTAAGTGTAAATTGGTAAATTGTTGATTTAATGAAGAAAGTGAGAAGTAAAATGAAAAAAATCAAATATGTTTTTTTATGTGGAATTATCTTATTGGGAGTTTGTGGCTGTGGTAACGAAACATCCAAGATAAACAGTGAAACAAAAAAAGTTATTTCCATGATAAATAAAGTTGACTTTGGAATTAATGCACCAAAGATAAATAGAAACTATAAATTATATATTGATAGTGTAAGTAAATGTGGTACACAATATCAAGTTGAA